>ERZ1023425.208-NODE-208-length-7483-cov-3.341142_pt1 | contig 7483 bp, 4 predicted proteins | sample MGYA00380514_ERZ1023425 | MGnify/ENA primary metagenome ERZ1023425 (study PRJEB33173, sample SAMEA4830391) | metagenome | study: EMG produced TPA metagenomics assembly of the PRJEB25223 data set... | reverse complement strand
TTTCTCCGGTGACGGTCACAGGTTTGTCGTTGTCTACTGCGTCTTTCGGTAGGGTAACTTCACCTGTAGTCGGATTGATCCAAGGTTGTTTTGGATTGTTTGCATCCGGTTGAGTCGGTAATGTATTTCCGTCTTTATCGGTTGCTGTCCAAGTGTCAGGCTTGCCATCATTGTTGGTGTCTGTCTTTGTTCCGACAATGGTTTGCGGTTTGTCTTCTTCGTCGGTGTAGTCAACAAGTACTTTAATATTGTTGCCTTTCGGCGTCACTTCGACAGAGCCGTCATCTTTGGCGGCAATGTCCGGTTTGTCGGTCGGGTTGGTCTGCTCTTTAGCAGGGGCAGAGCCGTCTTTTTCTCCGGTGACGGTCACAGGTTTGTCATTATCTACTGCGTCTTTCGGCAGGGTAACTTTGCCGGTCGTCGGATCGACATATGGGGTTTTGTCGTCTGTGCTTGGTTTGTTATCTACAGGAACGCTACTTTCACCTGTGGGTTTCCAGTTGCCGTCTTTGTCTTTTTCAATAACGATGGTTTGATCTTTACCGTCTTCATCGGTGTAGTCAATGGTGACTTTAGTGTTGTCATCACCCGGAGTAACATTGATCGGTGCGTCGTTGTCCGCATCTCTCTTTTCTTCAGCAATGATCGGTTTGTCTGTGGTGTCATTTTCTTTGGCGCGATCAGTAGCATCATTGCTTTTCTGTCCGTCAATGCTTTGGTTGGCGGTGACTTCACTGCCGTCTTTGACTTTATCCGCAGGTATGCTAACGGTGCCTGTGTCTTTGTCTACGCTGACTGAAGGATTTTTGCTTGTCCATTCATTAGTTTTGAGATCTTTGCTGACGGTGACGGTTTTCTCTGCGCCGCTTTCATCGGTGTAGCGGATGTTGACTTCTGTCGCTTCTTTGCTCGGCGTCACGCTTACGCTGCCGTTTTCTTCGGCTTTAATTGTCGGCTCAGGTGTATTGTCCGCTACTTTAACACTGGCAGGGGCGCTGGCGCCTGCGGCGGTGCTTTGGGTGGCGGTGACGGTTGATCCGTCTTTGATGTCTGTGCCGGCGACGGTGATGACGGGTTTTTCACCGCTTGCATCGATGCTGACTGCTGCCGGATCGCTGCTTGTCCATTTATTGGTTTTGGGGTCTTTGCTGACGGTGACGATTTTGCCTTTGCCGTTTTCATCGGTATAGGTGATGGTGCTTTTTTCGGCATCCGGGTGCAGGGTGACGATGGCTGAGCCGTCCGGTCCTGCTTTGATGTCCGGTTTGACGGTGGTGCTGCTGTCGCCGTTTTGGTTTTTGGCGGTGGTTTGTCCGGTTCCTTGTGTGTCGTTAGGCAGGGTTTGGGTGGCGGTAGCGGTGCTGCCGTCTTTGACTTCGTCGGCAGGGATGGTGATTTTACCGGTCATCGGGTCGATGCTGACTTTGTCGTTAGGGTCATTGTCTTTCCAAGTGTCCGGTCTGCCGTCGCCATTGGTATCTTCTTTGGTGAAGGTTTTTTCTTGTTTTTCGCCGTTTTCGTCGGTGTAGTTGACGGTGGTTTGCGTGGCGGTGTCGCTGGGTTTGATGCTGACGGAGCCGTCGTTGTTGGCGATGATTTCAGGATTAGGGATTGCGTTGCCGGCAATGACGGTTTCGTCGCTGCTGACGACGCTTGTTTGTTTTTGGGTGTTAGGGTCTGTGAGTGTTACTTTTTGTTTGGCGCTGACGGTTGAGCCGTCTTGTACGCTTGACTCGGGAAGGGTGACTGCCCCTGTTTTAGGGTTTGCTGCGATGTTAGGATTCGATGATGTCCATGTGTTGTTCGGATCTTTGCTGACGGTGACGGTTTTTTCTTTGCCGCTTTCATCGGTGTAGCTGATGGTGACTTCTGTCGGTTCTGCGATGTTGCTTGGTGTCGGCGTGATGCTGACGGAGCCGTCGCTGTTGTCAATGACCTGCGGCTCGGGGATTTGATCGCGCATGGTGACTTCATGTTTACCTTGTCCAAGGCCGGGAACCTTTTGAATGGCTGTGATTTGGCTGCCGTCTTTGGCAACGCCTGCGTTAACGGTGACGATGGGTTTGCCGTCTTTGGTTCCGACTGTAATGGGGTCGAGCGATGTATTTTTGGCCCATTTAAAGCCATCCCAGTTCAGAGTGAATTTGAATGTGTCTATGCCTGCTTGCGGTTGTGCGTAGGGTGAGTAGGTGCCTGAGATCTCGAGGGTCGAATCTTTTACGTTTTTGAGTTCGCTTACGGTGGCGCTGCCGTCGATGTTGGCAATAATGCGCGGTTTAGGCTCTGCCGGTTTGTAGTCTGTTGCAGGCTGGCTAATATTGCTACCGTCGTCCGAGGCTTTCGCTTCGATTTTGCTTCCCTCTTTGATTTTTTCGCCGGCAATGGTGATGATTCCTGTGTCCGAATTGATTTCAACACCTGAGTTTGGAATTTCTTTACCTTTCTCGTCCACTACTGTTACTGTCCAGATGTCCGGCGTGCTCGGATTATTGTCATGGTCGCCTTTGGCGGCATGAACGGTTGTTTTTTTACCTTGGTCGTTAATATAAGTCGTGGTCGTTTTTGTCGTGCTTGGGTCTGTGTTTGGTTTAATGATGACTTCGCCGTTTTCTTGGTTGATGCTGGTGCTCGGTGCATTCGGCGGGATTTGATCGAAGATTTGTGCTGTGTCAGGGCTGCTGTTTTTGCCGTCAATGCTTTGCTCGGCGCTCACTGTTTCGCCGTTTGGTACGCTGTTGGGCGGCAGGGTAACGACGCCTGTTTGAGGATTAATAGTGATGTCTGTATCGCTGGGGCTGCTGCTTTTTGTAATCGGGGTGCTGACACCGTCGATGGTAATTGTGCCTTCCCATGTGTCCGGCGTTGCAGGGCTATTATCATGATCGCTTTTAGTCGCCTTAATGCTTACTGTTTTACCGTTGTGGTCGAGGTAGCTGATGTTGAGTGTGCCGGCATTAGCGCTAGGTGTCACGCTGGCGCCGCCGTCAAATTGGTCCTCAGCATTGCTGCTGCGTTCGATGGCGGGGCGTGCTACTACGCTGTTGTTATTATTATTGCTGCCGCCGCCATTATTGCTGCTGCCGCCGCCGGCTGCTGCGGCTATGCCGCCGATGGCGAGGGGAAGGAAGAGCCAGGCGGGGTTGAATGCGGAGCTAAATACGGCTGCGTTCAGTGCTTCGCCGCCTAGGGCTTGTCCTGCCGAGACTTGTTCGGCCAGTTGGGTGACGATGTCGAGGCTGTTCGCCGATTCCGGAATGTAGGCGTAGTATTGACCGTTTTCGTGTAGGCCGATGAGGAGGTTGTTGTTGCCGTCTTCGTAGTAGTTTTCAATGATGAGGTCGGCTTCTTGGCTGCCTTCGAAGGCGATATGCAGGTCTTTGCCGTGTCGGGTGGCGGTGAGGTTTTCAGGGGCGAAGCCTGTGCTTTCGTCTGTTAATAGGTAGTTGACGTTTTTTTGCGCTTGGATGCGTAGGGCTTCTGTGTTTTCTGTGGCGAGGCGGTGGCTGTTAAGGGTGTTGTTGCCTTGCTGGATGGATACTGTGATTGTTGCCATGTGTTTTTACCTTTTTGCTTTGTGTTTCTTGAGATGTGTTTAGTGGGCGCAGCTGATGCTTGGGCTCAGGCGCGCGAGGGTGTGGGCTTGTGTTCGGGTCTGCGCAAGTTCTGTTTGGGCGGTTTGCGGGTCGATTTGTTGGAGTTGCGCGTTGTTGCCGTCGCTATGGATTTTGATGTAAACGGTTTGCCCTGCTTGGATGTTGAGGCTGCTGCCGTGTTGCTTGAGTTTGCTTAGGTAGGCTTGGTCTTTGCCTGTGGGGACGGCGGTGATTTGGTGGGCACTGGGGCATACGGGGGTGCTGATGTGTCCGCCGGCAAGTAGGGAGCTGAGATATTGTCCGTCAATAGAGAGGTTTACGGCCGAGCCCATTTTCTCTTCGCCGCTGCGGTAGAAAACCAGCAGGCCTTGCTGCGCTTGTGCTTCTTGTACGCCGCTTTGATTGAAGTCTTGCCAGCTGATGTGATTGCCTTGATGGGCACAGGCGGCTAAAGCCAATGAGAGCAGGCCGGGTATGATGCGTTTCATATATCCTCCATTAACGTCTAATGTAACAATTTCTTAAATGCCAAAATACTCAATAAATAATAGGAACAAATATGTTACAACTATAGTCAATTCAGCTCAAATAAAGACACAGTTTTTATATGTTAGCTTGTACAATAGTAAAGCTTGATATTTTTAGGTGTGCAACTTTGTCATGAATTGACTATATTATTCTCATGAGCTAACAATGCAAAATCCGAGCCAAACTTTCTTGATGCAAAAATTAATTCTTAGTTATTTTCTAATGAAATTAGATGAATAAAGCAACAAAAAGAAATGAGGTTCAAATAATAAAAAGTAATCCACAATAATTCGGAATGAACAAACGCGCTCATAGCGTGCAGTTTCTAAGCCACTAAATTACAAAAATCTTTGTAAGTAATTTCTCATATTATTTGCTTGGATATAAGTCAAAGAATTTACAAAGAATTATAGATTCGCCTCTCTTTTTCATACCTTCTCTAACGTCTGTAACTCGCCATCTTGTGTCAGTTTTTCAATCCTTTGATTTATAGTCGGAAAAGTGAAAAAGTAGTACAAGGCGCGTAATATAGTCAATTTATGGCAAACTTGATCATTTTTCAATCGGTAGGTCGGATACTTGTATCCGATATTACTTAAAATATAAATTTGTCGGATTCAAGAATCCGACCTACTTCTTTATAAATTATTAGCTTAGATATTTATACCCAATACAATTTGTTATGGCGTGTGTCAGTCCGGCATAAGTACCTAAGCTAAGGTTAAAAATATAATGTTCGTCTTTGTCATGAATTGACTATACTATTCAATTATTCGACTATAATTTTCACTTCTTCGACTGCATTCTTACTTTTCAGAGTTAAATCTAAGCAATAAAAAACCTCGCAAAATTTGCGAGATTTTTTCTACGTATCCGCCAACTTATTTAGCGATTTCACTATCCGCTTTTTGAATAATGTCTTGAGCTTCCATTTTTACTTCCGCAGCTGCACCTTCTGCAGCATTTGCCACCCGCTCTGCAGCGGCATCAACCGAGACGGCACCATGCTCATGAACGTGTTCGGCTGCTTTTTCCGCCGCTTCCGCGACTTTTTCAGCGCTGTCTTCAGCGGCATTTTGCGTAGGGCTGCTTAATTCCGCACCTTGATTGCGGATGTTGTCCGCTGCTTCTTGAGTCGCTTCCAATACGGCACTGGCTGCATTTTCTACGGCATGTTCCCCATTTACGGCAGCTTGGCTTGTAGCCTGTTTGACGTCTTCTGCTGCTGTTGCAGCGGCATTAGATACAGTATCTGCAGCATTCGCTGCGGCTGCTTGTGCGTCTGCTTTGAGCTCTGCCGCACCTTGTTTGATATCTTCTGATGTTTGCGCAATGCTTTCACTGGCAGATTCGACAGCGTTTGCGGTCGCTTCTTTGGCATCATGCGCCACTTTTGCCATTTTCTCACCGGCAGCTTGAGTCGCTTCTTTAGTTGCTTGTGCAGCATTTGAAGTAGCTTCTTTTGCTGCTTGAGCCGCTTCTCCTGCCGCCGCTTTCGCATCTTGGGCAGCAGAGCTGACCGCAGCACCGGTTTGCTCGGCAGCATTAGCTGCCTTTTCTTTTGTATCGTCGGAACAAGCGCTCAGCAGACCGGCAGATAATAATAAGGCAATCGCTAAATTTTTTGTGTTCATGGTTGGTCTCCAAAATGTAAAGTAATGAACGTAAATCATCATAGCTTGTCGCTTGATGATGTAAAAGTCAAACGCCAAATTATGAATAAGACTTCATCATTTGTTTAATGGCTTGCTTGCGGGAAATGGCGGATTTTACCGCTGTTTTGCGCGTCACTGATACGGCTTTCGCCGACTTGTTTGACTTGGTCTATGCGGATAACTTGGTAATAAGGAATAAAGGCGGTTTCCACCTGCCCGAATTCCAAGCTCAATTTTTCGGTGCGCGGATCGATAATTCTGCGGTTTTCCTCAAGAAAGGTAAAGCCTTCCAAACAGATAAATCCTGACATATCCGACGGATAGACGTGACGAACAAATAAGTCGTAATGTTTGTCATCCGTTTTGAATTGCACGCGATAAATCACATCTGCTTTTGAATCATACATGCCAGGCCTCTAAAAATTCCGTGATATGAGTGGCGCCGCTTTCCGACAGATGCTGCAAATAAGCGCGCAATTGGGCGATTTTTTCCTCGTATTCCGCCGGCTGCAATCTTCCGCGCAAAAGTTCAAAACGCAGGTAAACGCCGTAGGTATTGAGCACATCGGTTTCGCAGTAATCGCAGATTTTTTCTTTTTCGCCGTTTTGCCATAAGGTTTGCACTTGAGAACCGTCGGTATCGAGTTTTCCCGGCAAAGCGCAGAGTTTCGCCACATCGTTTAAGGAGGCGCGCGTATTAGCTTGATAGCCGGACAGTACGTCCATAATGTCAATATGCCGCCAATGAAAACGGCTGATGTAGTTGTTGTAGCGGAATTGATTGTCTTGCTCGCCGATTTCAAAATATGCCGGCGCACTAATGCCGTGAAATAAGGCACGGTAATGCAAAACGGGCAAATCAAATCCGCTACCGTTCCAGCTCACTAATGTAGGCAATGTTTTATCAATGCCGGCAAAAAAGCGGGCAATCAGGCTTTGCTCCGTTTCGTTTTCCCGTCCCAAGCTCCATAATTTGATTTTATTGCCGCTCAACAGCAATAAAGAAATCGCTACCACTTTATGCAAATGATGGCGATAAAACGTGCTGCCGTTTTCCGCCAAGCGCTCATTATTCATGATGGCGACAATCTCGTTTTCGCTTAAATCCTCGGGCAGCCGATGCAATAAACGATAACCGTCGCAATCAGCGACGGTTTCAATATCAAAAATTAGGACGTTATTATCTAGCATTATTTCTGCATCCAGCCGCCGCTTTCTACCCACCAGCCGCTTTCCGCCTGCTCAATCCAGCGTTGGGCAAATACTTGACGGATTTGATCCGTCCAACCGGGCTGATTATTGGCTTTGGCAATCGCCGCATATAGCGCTTTGCGGTCGGCATTTTCTGCGTTGACCAATTGCTGCGCTTGTCCGCGCTCGGGCATCGGCACGACAGAAGCATCGCGCAAAACCACGTAGCCATTGTCTGCAAAACCGATGGCGCCTGAAGCATAGTAAGGACGGATTTTGCCAAATCGCGCGCTCATCCGCGATTTAATCGCAGAAATCTCGGCAGAATTGGCATTGAAGTCGATGTCTTGCGCATAGGCCGTGCGGCTTGACATACTCACTACCGCCACTAATGCACGCCGCATCGGTTCATCCCAATGCCTATCATTGCTTGCTTGCGGCGGTAGCGGCGCATTTTTCGCACCCTGCCAAATATCTTCCATGATTTGATCCGTTGCTTTTCCCGCCGCAGCCGCA
>ERZ1023425.206-NODE-206-length-7557-cov-12.440283_pt1 | contig 7557 bp, 9 predicted proteins | sample MGYA00380514_ERZ1023425 | MGnify/ENA primary metagenome ERZ1023425 (study PRJEB33173, sample SAMEA4830391) | metagenome | study: EMG produced TPA metagenomics assembly of the PRJEB25223 data set... | reverse complement strand
AAGGTTAAATGGGTATTATAACATGATGTGTTGTTGGTTTGGAAAGGGGTCTAATGGCTTTGGTAATGGTCTAGGAATAAATCTGGCAATCGGCGACGGCACTCATCACAATTATCCGCCAAAAGCTCAATGCCATAAATTGATGATATGGCATAAATGGCATTTCTTTCATAATCAGATTTTGAATATTTGGGAGATTTTTGGCTTTTGTTGATTTGGGAGCGTCTTAGGGCGGTCGCAAGTTTTTGCCTGAGAATTTCTGCCAAAAAATTATCTGTGCCACAGGCAGGTTCTAAAAAGGTGCTATTAGAGTCTGTTGAACATTCATATCTTAAGCCATTGATAAGCAAAGGCTAGAGCCACATTATTTTCAAAGTTTCTTTTTAGCTTATCAAAGCGTGTGGCAATCGCTCGATAATCTTTAATTCTGCAAAAAGCGTTTTCGACTAAATGCCGAAACTTATATAAATACCAGTCCATATGGGCAACATAGCAGTGGAGCAAACCCTAAAGACCAAGCGATTGCTAAAAGTCATGGGGGTAATACAACTAAAATACATTTAGCCGTTGATGCTCATGGTAATCCAATTACCTTTATCATCACTGATGGCACAACCCATGACATCAAAATGGCAAAAGACTTGGTAGATAAAGTTGATTTAACCAATGTTGTCATGCTAAGTGCTGATAAAGGCTATGATTCACAGGATTTTCGTGCGTATGTTGAAGAAAAAAACGCATGCAAACATTCCACGAAAATCAAATAGTAAGCAATCCAATGATGGGCTTTGATGTGGCTACCATCAATAAAGACCCATTCCATGCCTGGTTGGCCTATTACTTTGTTAAACAGTAAAATGAGCTTGTTATTGGCTGACCAACGGTTGAAAGCTTTGTAAACTGTATTGTGTTTCCCAAAATATTTGGGTAGGTCTCGCCATGGTAAGCCTACTTTCATTCGATACAATACACCTTCTACAGTCTTTCGTAAGTTGGGTTTGTCATATAATCCAATTTCAAGTGAAATGGGTTTAAGTCTTTTCTATTGCTTATCATTTAGCATGAGTCTGGGCTTAGTCATAGCGAGTAGTTCTCTTTTGTTCAACAGACCCCAAACGGTCGGGCAGACCAAATACAATCATGTCTAGCCTAACTTTTTAACAACCACATAACGATAACTGCCGTCATCAAGGGTCTCTTGACTGGCAAGCGTATGCCCCAAATGCCGACAAAAATTGGGAATGTCTCGGGTCGTGGCAGGGTCGGTCGCTAGAATATGAATCTCATCGCCCCCTTTGGCGGTGCGAATGCTCTTATGTAGGAGCATGACAGGTTCAGGGCAGATTAGCCCTGTGGTGTCTAGCATAATGGTATCACTCATAGCGGACGCCCTTCAAAATCACTTAAAATCTGCCGTTCATCTGCCGTCCATGCTTGCTTGTTGCCGTCTTTGTCGGTGCGGACGATGGTTGCCGTGCCATTGGCAACGATGGCTTGTTGGGCGGTGCTGTAATATTCGTACGCCATGCTGAGACTGGTGTTGCCGATTTTGGTGCATTTGACTCCAATCAGGAGCGTGTCAGGATAATGCACGGGGCGTAGGTAGTTGCATGATGAACCTGCCAAGATGGTCAAGGTTTCGCCTTTGAACATGGCAAGGGCGTGCAGGTAGCTGATACGAGCGGACTCGGAATAACGGTAGTAGGCGACATTATTAACATGGTTAAAGGCATCCATCTCGCCCCATGCCACAGGCTGAACGTGGACGATGGGGTAGTCGTGTAGCTCGGTGGGGCGGTCGTTGCCTGTGAGTGTGGCGGTGTAGGGATGGGTCATGGGGATGTCCTTTTAAGTTTCAATTTAGCTAAAATGATTAGGGCGTGCCTACCCTTTATAACACAATTTAAAATTTACAAATATTTTAAAAATAAAATAATGTTTTTGCATGAAAAATGGCTATCCGACCACTTAAATCGTGTAAACTTTAAGATTTTAACTTAATTTTTTAAATTAAGTGGTCGGATTGTTTTTCTGCGTCAAAAACTTGTCTGATAGAATGACTATCAATCTGCATTTTTTCCTTGAAAAACGTGCGATTCCCCTGCTTTTTTAAACAGGCATTTTTCATTGCAAATACAAAAGGTAGGCACGCCCTAACAAATGATGAATTTGGCATCTTTTTGCCTGCTTTGGGTTTATTTTAACATCTGAACACTGCTCAGTCCTTTGTTTTTGGGGCTGTTGGCAAGTAAATCATAGACCCAAAATAGGGCGTCATCGATGGTATTTAGGGCGACCTGCTGTCCGATTTGTCCGGTTTTAATATCGGTATTATTTATGGCTTCACCATCTTTTTTGTCTTCTTTGATGGTTTGCTCGGACTGTTTTTTTAGGCTCTCAGGGTCAATCTTGCCGCCATGTAAGGTAATATGACTTTCTAGCTGTGAACGGACGTCCTGTAAGTAACTGGTCATCAGCCCCCTGTCTCGCACGTTTGCCGAACCTATGGCAAGCGATAACATCATGTTGGCATCATGGAGCAAGATATCGCCACGATTAAGGGGGGCGTTGGGTGTACTGGTCTGCTTGGTGCGTAAAAACGCCTGCAACTCTCGCATTTTGATGATGTGAGCCTGCCATGCGTCAGGCTGTGTTTTTAGCGTGCCGATGTAGGCGATGTCTGCTTTTATGCTACTACTTAGGGCGGATTTGACCGATGGGGCAATGCCACTCATCTGACCAAGCTGATAATCAATGGCTTGTAAGGCGGTCAAGGTGTCATCATAACTGCCTTGTTCAAAGAGTCGGTTGGTCATGGCAAGTTCGATTTTTAGAAACTCAGCGTCTTTGCTTGCTTCGGCTTTATTTGTTTTTTTGTGGCTGTCGGTTGGGGTGATGGCAAACAGGCGGTCGTCCATGTCGTTTAGGCGGGTATCGACGGTGTCCATTTTGGCAAGGCGTTCATCCACTTTGTCCACGACTGACGTAAAAGAAAGGTATAGCCACAAGAGTCCACCTGCCAGCAGGATGATGACCAGCCATTGCAGTCGCATGAGCACCACCCGAGCTTGGTCGGCTTGTTTTTTAAGCTCTTCTTTCTCGGCTTCTTTGGCGTGGGCGAATTTGGCATCCAGCTCTTCTAGATTTGCCTTGATGGCTTCGGCACTCGGACTGTCAGTTTTTTTGGTGTTTGGCATGATGATAAAAGCGTTAAATGGTAAAATGTCTCACGATGGGTTGATTGCCATGACGTCCTGTATGGCTTGATTTAGGGTTGGCTCTGCCAAATCCGCCACGGGGTAGACACGGCTGTGTGGATAGTGCGTGGCAGTTAGGGCGGTTAGGCGATGACCTAGGGTTAAATATATCACATTTTGTGGTAAAAGCCCATGCATGTGCGTGCGATGACTGTGAATCTGTTGGTCATACACGCTCTGCCAAGCGTTTAGGCTCATCTGACTGCTAATAAGGACAAAGATGGGCGAGTGCTTGTCAATTTGATGTTGATGATTTTGACTGCTGTGAAAAGTATCATCATGACTGTCATCGATGCCATTGCCGAGCAGACGAGTAAAATCGCTTGTCAGCTCTGACGGCACGCACCGCTCATAAAAGGCGATGGCACGCACATTTACGCTACGTTCGATGAGCGTATCAGATAACAGCCGTCGCCCACCGACCCCACGCCATATCAACACATCATCGCCTGTGCGTAGCTTACTGATGGCGGGCATGGCAAGCATGCCTTCGTTGCTCATCGGGCATCCTGCATCAAGGGGGGTCAGCACCGAGAAGCCAAAGTCCGCCAAGGCGTCTGCTGTCGGCTGTCCCACAGCGATGACGGTTAGGGTGTCATGATGGGGCAGGTCGCAGGCGTGGTCAATGCCTTGCTCTTTTAAAAAACGCACCGCACATGCCACTGCTTCTACACTCACCACGATGAGCATGCCAAATTTACCATGGACAAAATCCGCCAAATCCTGCATTTCTGACTTCTCTAATTCATCAAAATGCCGAATGGCAAGCAGTGGCAAGCTGACACTATGGATGGCTAGGCTCATGTCAGCTTTGTGCTTGGGTCGGGTGTTGATGAATAGGGGGGTCATGGTGTGGGGTTGGTTGTGCCTATGGGGTTGTTGGTATTAGTTGTCTTGATGTTGATATAGGGCTTTTAAAATCTCATCCGCCCCTTGGGCGAGTAGCTCTGTGGCGACAGCTTGCCCCAGTTGCTCGGCATTTTGGATGTTTTGTGTGGTGTTATCCGTGATGTCAGTCTGGGCGGTGACTTTTAATAGGGTGCGACCGTTAGGCGTGCCTACCCGACCTTCTAGGTGCAGAATGCCTTTATCAAGCTGTGCAAATCCTGCAATCGGCACTTGACAACCCCCTTCTAAGGCATGGTTCATGGCTCTCTCGGTGATGGCTCGTAAGGCAGAGATGTCGTGGTTTAAGGGTTTGATGAGCTCCTGAATCTCATCATCTCGGCATTCGATGGCAAGTGTGCCTTGACCGACCGCAGGCAGGCAGATGTCGGCAGGTAAGCTGTGGCGAATGCGTTCGTGTAACTCCAACCGCTCCAAGCCACTTTGGGCAAGGATAATCGCATCATAGTCGCCATTATCAAGCTTGCCAAGGCGTGTGCCGACATTGCCACGCAAGCTGATGATTTCTAAGTCAGGGCGATAGGCACGCAGTTGGCATTCACGGCGTAGGCTTGATGTGCCGACCTTCGCTCCTTGGGGCAGGTCATCCAAACTGGCAAAGTGGTTACTCACAAAAGCATCAAAAGGACTGTGGCGGTCAAGATACGCCCCAATGATAAGACCATCGGGTAGCACCATGGGTACATCTTTTAGAGAATGCACAGCAATATCAGCTTTACCGCTTAGTAGAGCGGTTTCTAATTCTTTGACAAATAAGCCTTTTCCGCCGATTTTGGCAAGGGGGGTATCTAGGATTTTATCGCCTTTGGTGACCAGTTCTAACAGGCGGATGTCAAGTTCGGGGTAGAGTTTATGAAGTTCGTCTTTGACAAAATGAGCCTGCCAAAGTGCAAGCGGGGATTGGCGTGTGGCGATGGTTAGGGTTTTCATGATTGTGTTATCGCTATGTTATCTTATCAGTGATTGTCTATTTAACCACATTTACCCCAAAATGCCAAATAAAAATTCACACCAGCCAATTCTTAGCATGACTGTAAATAACTACCAAATCAAACTGGCTAAAACACAAAAGGATAATACAAAAGGGCGAATCAACACCCTTGGATGGTATCGGTGGCTCGCCCTGTTAAATGCTGTAAATCTTCTCTCTTAGCATGGGCAGGTGACGGCGTGATACTGACAGTTTTTCAGGCATGCCCCGAAAACGCACTTGGTATTGACCGCTATCCACCGTCTCCAACAAATCCAAATAATCCAGATTAATCAAAGCATTACGATGAATGCGGAACATGATTCCTTCAAACTCTTCTTCTAGGTCTTTTAAGGTTTCATCAATGAGTACCACGCCATTTTTGTGGCGTACTTTGACGTATTTTTGGTCAGCGGTAAAATAGTAGACATCAGACAGTGAAATGAGTTCAACGCCACGGTGCGTGCGTGTGGCAATGTATTGACGAGTGCGACCACTTTTACCGTTTTGCTCGTTAAGACTTGCTTGTTGGGCTGCGTTGATGCGGCAACATTTTTGCAAGGCATTTTTGATGTCGTTTTCTTGGATGGGAATGGGTAGATAGTCGCAAATGCCCCATCTGAGAGCATTTAACATAAGATAAGTATCATCCAACCCAAAGAATATGATGGCGGGTGGGTGGTTAAATTCTCGATTGATTTTTTGGCAAAATTCTTCAATGTAAGCCAAGTGAGCATTGATGAGTAAAATCTCAGGCTGGTGTTCCATAACCAGTGTATAGGCTTCTTCTAAACGTTCTGTCTGCCCGACGATTTCGTGCGTGAGCGACTCAATGATTGTTTGAATGTGCTTGCGTAGGGCTGGCTCACTCTCGCAGATTAGAATTTTCATTTGTCTCTCCTTAATATTGTGGCATGTGCTAGGTTGTCCACCTGCTGTTGGTAAGTCGCCAATGATGGTGTATTCTCGTAAAATTATTCATTACAACAAACACTTGCCAAAAATCATCGGCATATCATGATGAATAACCAAATGTTTTTTTGATTGAATAATTTTATTTATAGATTAACTTTTGCTAATTAAGGATTTTAGCAAAAGTTAATGCAAAAGAAAAGTGGGTGTGTCAAAATTTTATTCAATCAGTGCAAGAACCATGCCAATAAAACCAAATCAGTCATAAAAATTAACAAAAGACAAAAGCAGATGAGTTGGTTTATTGACTATCTTATCACGATATTTTAAATTTTGACAATTTTCTAGAAGTCTTTATGGGAATGAGTGCCAACACAAGCGTAATAAATGGTTATGTGTTGTATATGGTTGATTTTTTAACTTTTCATTTGCACTCTGCAAAATGAAAAAGTACTACGGTTTCCGTTCGCGGTGAGCCTGTCGAACCATAACGGAAACCGACCCTTCGACAAGCTCAGGGTGAACGGTTTTCGTAGTAAAATTCAAATTTGTTAACTGTATATGCAAAAGTTTGACATGTTTTGATAAAAATATGCTAAAATAGAAAAAGGCAGACTAGGCAATCGCCGTCCGACCACTTAATTTGATTTTAAAGTTAATGTTGTGATAAATGTTATCCTATTTTCAACTTATATAGTTCATTGATTTATCAATGGCGAATGTGATTTGCCCCCACAGCCCAAAATAATTATGGGGCAGTCAATAAACTACCATTTTAAGTTAAAATTGAAGTAAATGTTAGTCAAATTAAGTGGTCGGAGGGAGGAAAGTCCGGACTACATAGGGCGACGTGCTAGCTAACGGCTAGGAGGCGAAAGCCTACGACCAGTGCAACAGAGAATAGACCGCCCGACTACTCAACCAAGTATTTATTGTAATTTTAAAAAATTGTAATTGTAAAAATATTTGGTTGAGTGGTTGGGTAAGGGTGAAACGGTGGGGTAAGAGCCCACCGCATGACTGGCAACAGTTCATGGCAAGGTAAACTCCACGTGTAGCAAGACCAAATAGGTATCCAATGAGTTGCCCGCTTAGGATACGGGTAGGTTGCTTGAACGCATGAGTGATTGTGCGTCTAGATGAATGATTGTCCACGACAGAATCCGGCTTATCGGTTTGCCATCTATTTTTATAAAAATTTATAAAAAATGAAAATTTTTTAAAATGGGTATTGACAGCAGGTAAAACCATCTGTATAATTCGCACCCTGTAACGGCGATGTAGCTCAGCTGGTTAGAGCGTACGACTCATAATCGTAAGGTCAAGAGTTCAAGTCTCTTCATCGCCACCAAGTTACTTTAATAACAATTTAAAAAAATTCTTGACTTAGTTTTAAATTGTTATATAATGTAATTTCTGCTGACAAAAAGCACTGTTGAAAATTAAGTTAAAAATTTTTAAAAAACCGCTTGACAACACAAAATACTGTGATAAAATAGTCAGCCTTGATTG
>ERZ1023425.204-NODE-204-length-7588-cov-2.709412_pt1 | contig 7588 bp, 9 predicted proteins | sample MGYA00380514_ERZ1023425 | MGnify/ENA primary metagenome ERZ1023425 (study PRJEB33173, sample SAMEA4830391) | metagenome | study: EMG produced TPA metagenomics assembly of the PRJEB25223 data set... | reverse complement strand
GTCGGAATTATTCTAGGTGATCTGCCTACTGCTCTTGCAATGGGAGCTATTGGTGAATTGGCTTATATGGGATTCGGTGTTGGTGCTGGAGGTACTGTTCCACCAAACCCAATCGGACCTGGTATCTTTGGTACCTTGATGGCTATCACTAGTGCTGGTAAAGTCAGTCCAGAAGCGGCTCTTGCCCTCTCTACTCCGATTGCTGTGGCGATTCAATTCTTACAAACTTTCGCCTACACTGTACGTGCTGGTGCGCCTGAAACGGCGATGAAGCACTTGAAAAACCATAATTTGAAGAAATTTAAGTTTACTCTAAATGCAACAATTTGGTTGTTTGCCTTTATTGGATTTACCTTGGGTTGCTTGGGTGCCCTTTCAATGGATACCTTGTTGAAACTCGTAGACTACATTCCACCGGTATTGCTTACAGGTTTGACAGTTGCTGGTAAAATGCTCCCAGCTATCGGTTTTGCGATGATCTTGTCAGTGATGGCTAAGGAAGAGTTGAGTCCCTTTGTCTTGCTGGGATATGTTTGTGCAGCTTATCTAAACATCCCAACAATTGGTATTGCAATTGTAGGTACTATCTTTGCTTTGATTGAATTTTATAACAAGCCAAAAACAGCGGATCATGTGGTAGAGGAGGAAGCACACGATGACTGGATCTAACAAATTAACAAAACGTGATTATCTTAAAACGTCTTTGCGGGCATTCTTTTGTCAAAATGGATTTAACTATAGTAACTATCAAGGGTTGGGATATGCCAATGTGATGTATCCTGCTTTGAAAAAACACTATGGAGAGGATCAGGAAGGTTTCTACCAAGCCTTGGAAGAAAACTGTGAATTCTATAATACCAACCCACACTTCCTGCCTTTTATTACCAGCTTGCATCTTGTAATGTTGGAAAATGGCCGACCAACAAAAGAAACACGTAGCATCAAGATGGCCTTGATGGGACCATTGGCAGGTATTGGGGATTCTCTTTCTCAATTCTGTTTAGCTCCATTGTTCTCAACCATCGCAGCTTCGTTTGCTCAAGAAGGCTTGGTTGTCGGTCCAATCTTGTTCTTCCTTGCGATGAATACGATTTTAACAGCGATTAAATTGTCAACTGGTCTGTATGGATACAAACTAGGAACAACTGTGATTGATAAACTAAGCGAACAGATGGCAACGATTTCTCGTATTGCCAATATTATCGGTGTAACCGTAATTGCTGGTTTGGCAGCGACATCTGTTAAGATTATGGTGCCGATTACCTTTGCTGCAGGGGAAGTTAAAGCAGACGCTAAACAAAGTATCGTAAGTATTCAGGGAATGCTTGATAAGGTTGCTCCAGCTCTTCTACCAGCCCTATTTACACTTTTAGTTTACTACTTGATCAAAGAAAAGAAATGGACAACATATAAACTCGTTATTTTAACAGTTATCATCGGAATTATCGGAAGCTGGCTTAAGATTATAGCTTAATGGATACAACATTGTTTTATGGAATAGTGATTGTCTTGGCAGTGAGTCCCCTTTTACTGTCAAGCTTTCATTCTATTCGTCAGCAAAAGTTGCTTCGCAAACAGATGGAGCAACGACAAGAGTATTTAGCTTCTTTAACATCTGGTGATGAAGTGTTGTTATTGTCTGGAATTCATGGAAAAATCATTTCTATCCAAGATGACTTGGTCTCCTTGCAGATTGCAAAAGGTGTGGTCATCTATGTAGAAAAGGAAAGTGTAATGGGAAAGACAAAAGAACTGCTTTTTAAGTAGTTCTTTTTCTGGTAATAGATAATGAAAGAAGAAAGAAGACAATTTTTTGAAAGAGTCGATGGAAACCAATGTCGTGATTATATCTTGTCGCACTGTTCAAAAGACTATGAGAAAGTCAAGCGTTCCCTTGAACGCTTGATGAACAATCGTTTTATGTTTGATAGTCCTTGGGATATGGAGCCTTGTTCAAAAATCTATCAAATCCAGCCGATGGTATGGGATCAAGTATTTGAAGATGATCCAGAATGGGCTTATATGCTCAATCGACAAGAATATCTCTTGCAGTTTATGATAGGGTATGTGGTAGAAGGAGATAAGAGCTATATTCAAAAGTGCAAGTTCTTTCTATTTGATTGGATTGAGCAGGTGAGAGAATTTTCTCCTCAATCTTTGATGACTAGAACCTTGGATACGGGTATTCGTTCCTTTACTTGGTTGAAACTACTCTTGCTCCTCTTGAAATTTGACTTGCTAGAGGAGAAAGAACTAGAGAAAATTTTGGTCAGTCTAGAAAAGCAGATTGACTTTATGAAAAGCTACTATCGCGCCAAGTACACCCTTAGTAACTGGGGGATTTTACAAACAATTCCGATACTTGCTATCTATCATTTCTTTTCAGATAAGATGGACCTAGAAGAAGCTTATCATTTTGCTTCAGAGGAGTTGAAACAGCAAATTGAGACACAGATTTTAGGAGATGGAAGCCAGTTTGAACAGTCGATTCTCTATCATGTAGAGGTTTATAAAGCCTTGCTGGATTTGTGTCTCTTGCTTCCAGACTTGCAAGATAGTTACCAAGAGTTGCTGGAAAAGATGGCGACCTATATTCAAATGATGACAGGCTTAGATGGACGGACTTTGGCTTTTGGTGATAGCGATTCTACAGAAACGACAGAAATGTTGAGCCTGTCTGCTGTGGTTTTGAACAAGGAAGACCTTCTTAACGGTCTGGATGTTAAAGTTGATTTGCTTAGCCTCTTGTTCCTGGGGCGAGAAAAGGTCAAGCGACTGCAGGAATTTGAAAGGAGAGCTTGGCAGCCTAAGTCCATGATCTTTGAAGACTCTGGACATGTCTGTATTAAGGATGAACATCGTTATCTATTTTTCAAAAATGGTCCGCTAGGAAGCGCCCATAGCCATAGTGACGAGAATAGTTTTTGCTTACAGTATCAAGGCCAACCTATTTTCATAGATGCTGGGCGTTATTCTTATCGGGAGATATATGAACGTTATCTCTTAAAGAGTGCTTGGAGTCATTCGACCTGCATTGTAGATGGGAAAGCTCCGGAAAGAATCACGGGATCCTGGGAATATGAATACTATCCTCACTCCCTGTTTTGTCACCATAAAGAAAGGGAGGGAGTGCATTATATTGAAGGGGCTTATTGGTCAGCAGAACCTGATTTGCCTTATCTTCACAGGAGAAAAATCCTCATGTTGGTAGAGGATGTCTGGCTCTTGGTAGATGACATCAGGTGTCAAGGTCAACATGAGGTGTTGACTCAGTTTATCCTTGACAAGGATGTGACCTATCAAGATGGGAAAATCAATCAGTTGAGACTATGGAGTGAAGTTGATTTTGATTTGGAAGATACCATCATTTCTCCTAAATACAATGAGCTTGAAAGAAGTAGCAAACTCACCAAGCGCCAATTCTTTGAGAATCAGATGCTGGATTATACCATCATTGCGCATGAGAGTTTTGAAATCATCCGTCATTCTGTCTACCAGACAGATGATCGTGAAGTGGAAAATGCTCTGGCTTTTGAAGTGAAAAATGACGAAACAGACAAGCTGATTCTGTTATTAAGCGAGGATATTTGTGTAGGTGAAAAATTGTGCCTCGTTGACGGAACAAAAATGCGTGGAAAATGTCTAGTATATGATAAAATAAATGAGAGAATGATTCGCTTGCAGTGCTAGAAATAGGCATTTTGAATAGTGAATATGTTATAATAAGTATTAGTAGGAGGTGTTTTAGATTGGAGAAGAAACTGACCATAAAAGACATTGCGGAAATGGCTCAGACCTCGAAAACAACCGTGTCATTTTACCTAAACGGGAAATATGAAAAAATGTCCCAAGAGACACGTGAAAAGATTGAAAAAGTTATTCATGAAACAAATTACAAACCGAGCATTGTTGCGCGTAGCTTAAACTCCAAACGAACAAAATTAATCGGTGTTTTGATCGGTGATATTACCAACAGTTTCTCAAACCAAATTGTTAAGGGAATTGAGGATATCGCCAGCCAGAATGGCTACCAGGTAATGATAGGAAATAGTAATTACAGCCAAGAGAGTGAGGACCGGTATATTGAAAGCATGCTTCTCTTGGGAGTAGACGGCTTTATTATTCAGCCGACCTCTAATTTCCGAAAATATGCTCGTATCATCGATGAGAAAAAGAAGAAAATGGTCTTTTTTGATAGTCAGCTCTATGAACACCGGACTAGCTGGGTTAAAACCAATAACTATGATGCCGTTTATGACATGACCCAGTCCTGTATCGAAAAAGGTTATGAACATTTTCTCTTGATTACAGCGGATACGAGTCGTTTGAGTACTCGGATTGAGCGGGCAAGTGGTTTTGTGGATGCTTTAACAGATGCTAATATGCGTCACGCCAGTCTAACCATTGAAGATAAGCATACGAATTTGGAACAAATTAAGGAATTTTTACAAAAAGAAATCGATCCCGATGAAAAAACTCTGGTATTTATCCCTAACTGTTGGGCCCTACCTCTAGTCTTTACCGTTATCAAAGAGTTGAATTATAACTTGCCACAAGTTGGGTTGATTGGTTTTGACAATACGGAGTGGACTTGCTTTTCTTCTCCAAGTGTTTCGACGCTGGTTCAGCCCTCCTTTGAGGAAGGACAACAGGCTACAAAGATTTTGATTGATCAGATTGAAGGCCGCAATCAAGAAGAAAGGCAACAAGTCTTGGATTGTAGTGTGAATTGGAAAGAGTCGACTTTCTAAAATGAAGGAAAATGACTTGCAATTTCTGTTAAGAAATAAAATAATCCCACCTAGAACAAGCTAGGTGGGATTATTTGCCTATGAAATGAGAAATTATGGGAGCAAGCTCCTAAATCAACTGTTTTTAATCTACTTCTTTAACTACTTGATAAAAGTTATAGAAGTAGGCCAAACTTGAAATGATGGTTACGACTAGGAATATTGAAAATTTCCATTGGACAGGGTTGGTTAAAAGTTGTGGAAAGGATATGAGGAGAAAGAAGAGGGCTGCGTTGAGGACAGGTATCCGTTTTGATTGTATTTTCTCAAGTCCTTTATTGAGCGCAGGAAGAAAGAGGAGTAGGAGTAGTAAAACTGTATGAGAAACAGCTCCTGAAATAAGGGCGAAGAAAAGGAAAATACTGATAAAAACATGAATGATCAGTAGTCTAGCTAGTGATTTCATAAGGCACCTCCTAATCCTGGTCTTTTTTAGCTCTTGCAATACGAAGTGAGTCGACAATATGTATCATCACTCCGAAAAAGAAAGCTCCCAGTATAGTTTTAAAAATATGTTTTGTATTTAGAAGAGAACTGATAAAATTTGGATTTTCACTTGTTAGGGTATCAATGAGTGGAATTATAAAAAATATCACTGTTCCATAAATCGAACCTGCTTTCAGACCAGGATAACGTAACTGTTTCTTTTCTTTTTTCATGAGTTTGCTCCTTTTTTAAAAATCTTCCTTCCAAAAGAGACTGTTGAGGTCAGTTTGGAGGCTGCGAGCGAGATTGAGACAGAGTTCCAGAGTTGGATTGTACTTGTCGTTTTCAATCATATTGATGGTCTGTCTCGAGACACCGATATCCTTGGCGAGCTCGAGCTGGGAAATGCCCAGTTCCTTGCGAAATTCTTTCACACGATTCATCTGGTCTCCTTTCTGATTTGTGTCGTATATATTTGACTTTATTATAGTCTTTTAAACATAAAGTGTCAAGTATTTTTGACATATTTTTTGAAGAAATAGTAGCCTCCTTGTCCTATTTGTCTGACAAGTGCAAGCTGGTCGGATTTGTGGTAAAATAGATAAGATATGACAAAAGAATTTCATCATGTAACGGTCTTACTCCACGAAACGATTGATATGCTTGACGTAAAACCTGACGGTATCTACGTTGATGCGACTTTGGGTGGAGCAGGCCATAGCGAGTATTTATTAAGTAAATTAAGTGAAAAAGGCCATCTCTATGCCTTTGACCAGGATCAGAATGCCATTGACAATGCGCAAAAACGCTTGGCACCTTACATTGAGAAGGGAATGGTGACCTTTATCAAGGACAACTTCCGTCATTTACAGGCACGTTTGCGCGAAGCTGGTGTTCAGGAAATTGATGGAATTTGTTATGACTTGGGAGTGTCTAGTCCTCAATTAGACCAGCGTGAGCGTGGGTTTTCTTATAAAAAGGATGCGCCACTGGACATGCGGATGAATCAGGATGCTAGTCTGACAGCCTATGAAGTGGTGAACAATTATGACTATCATGACTTGGTTCGTATTTTCTTCAAGTATGGAGAGGACAAATTCTCTAAACAGATTGCGCGTAAGATTGAGCAAGCGCGTGAAGTGAAGCCGATTGAGACAACGACTGAGTTAGCAGAGATTATCAAGTTGGTCAAACCTGCCAAGGAACTCAAGAAGAAGGGTCATCCTGCTAAGCAGATTTTCCAGGCTATTCGAATTGAAGTCAATGATGAACTGGGAGCGGCAGATGAGTCCATCCAGCAGGCTATGGATATGTTGGCTCTGGATGGTAGAATTTCAGTGATTACCTTTCATTCCTTAGAAGACCGCTTGACCAAGCAATTGTTCAAGGAAGCTTCAACAGTTGAAGTTCCAAAAGGCTTGCCTTTCATCCCAGATGATCTCAAGCCCAAGATGGAATTGGTGTCCCGTAAGCCAATCTTGCCAAGTGCGGAAGAGTTAGAAGCCAATAACCGCTCGCACTCAGCCAAGTTGCGCGTGGTCAGAAAAATTCACAAGTAAGAGGGAAAAAGATGGCAGAAAAAATGGAAAAAACAGGTCAAATACTACAGATGCAACTTAAACGGTTTTCGCGTGTGGAAAAAGCTTTTTACTTTTCCATTGCTGTAACCACTCTTATTGTAGCCATTAGTATTATTTTTATGCAGACCAAGCTCTTACAAGTGCAGAATGATTTGACAAAAATCAATGCGCAGATAGAGGAAAAGAAGACCGAATTGGACGATGCCAAGCAAGAGGTCAATGAACTATTACGTGCAGAACGTTTGAAAGAAATTGCCAATTCACACGATTTGCAATTAAACAATGAAAATATTAGAATAGCGGAGTAAGATATGAAGTGGACAAAAAGAGTAATCCGTTATGCGACCAAAAATCGGAAATCGCCGGCTGAAAACAGACGCAGAGTTGGAAAAAGTCTGAGTTTATTATCTGTCTTTGTTTTTGCCATTTTTTTAGTCAATTTTGCGGTCATTATTGGGACAGGCACTCGCTTTGGAACAGATTTAGCGAAGGAAGCTAAGAAGGTTCATCAAACCACCCGTACAGTTCCTGCCAAACGTGGGACTATTTATGACCGAAATGGAGTCCCGATTGCTGAGGATGCAACCTCCTATAATGTCTATGCGGTCATTGATGAGAACTATAAGTCAGCAACGGGTAAGATTCTTTACGTAGAAAAAACACAATTTAACAAGGTTGCAGAGGTCTTTCATAAGTATCTGGACATGGAAGAATCCTATGTAAGAGAGCAACTCTCGCAACCTAATCTCAAGCAAGTTTCCTTTGGAGCAAAGGGAAATGGGATTACCTATG
>ERZ1023425.203-NODE-203-length-7627-cov-2.975172_pt1 | contig 7627 bp, 5 predicted proteins | sample MGYA00380514_ERZ1023425 | MGnify/ENA primary metagenome ERZ1023425 (study PRJEB33173, sample SAMEA4830391) | metagenome | study: EMG produced TPA metagenomics assembly of the PRJEB25223 data set... | reverse complement strand
GATAAGTGCGCTTTGCGGTTCATATTGCAATGCGGGCAAATGTGAGTCGTTTGCCGCGATATAGGGCGGATTGCTGAGAATGACTGTGAAGGATTGCGCGGCAAAGCAGTCCAGCCAGTTTGCGCAGATAAATTGAATGTTATCTATCTTATTGAGCAGGGCGTTTTCGGCAGCGGTTTGCAGTGCGGCGATGCTCTTATCGACGGCAATGAGGCGGCAGTGCGGGCGGTGTTTGGCAATGCTGATGGCGATAGCGCCGCTGCCGGTGCCGAGGTCGGCAATCTGCCATGCGGCGTCGCGAGGAATTTTTTCTAAGGCGGCTTCGACGAGAATTTCGGTGTCGGGGCGCGGAATCAGGGTATGCGGATTGACGCGCAGTTCGATGTCGTAGAAGGTTTGTGTGCCGAGGATGTACGCCATAGGTTCGCCAGCGATGCGGCGCAGAAGGTATGTTTCTAAACGCTGCAATTCTTCGGCACTAAGCGGACGGCTGCTGATGCGTTGCTGGACATTGTTCAAGCCTGTGATGTGTTCCAGCAAGAGGCTGAGTTCATAATCAGGGTTGTCCGTATTGAGGCGGCACAGATTGCTTTGCCGCCATGCTAGGGGCTGCATCAGCGCGTTTCGCTTTGTAGGGCGAGCAGGGCTTGGGTTTCTTGTTCTTGTTGCAGAGGCTGTGTGATTTGCTGCAAGGCGCCTTCCATAATTTCCGCCAAACTGTAGAGCGTGAGGTTGATGCGGTGATCGGTTATGCGACTTTGCGGGTAGTTGTAGGTGCGGATGCGTTCGCTGCGATCGCCCGAACCGACAAGGCTTTTGCGCTCCGCCGCTTGCTGCGATTGGGCGGCTTGGCGTTCGGCGTCGAGTAAGCGGGCTTGCAGCAGGCGCATGGCTTTGGCGCGGTTTTTGTGCTGCGAGCGTTCTTCTTGGCATTCGACCACAAGACCGCTGGGAATATGGGTAATGCGGATGGCGGAGTCAGTTTTATTGACGTGCTGCCCGCCGGCGCCGCTTGAGCGGTAGGTGTCGATGCGCAGATCCGCCGGGTTGATGTCGATATCGGCAATTTCTTCGCTTTCCGGCAGTATGGCGACAGTGGCGGCGGAGGTGTGAATACGTCCGCTGGACTCGGTTTCGGGAACGCGTTGCACGCGATGTGCGCCGGATTCGTATTTCAAGGTGGAATAGACGCGTTCGCCGCTGATGCGGCAGATGATTTCTTTATAACCGCCGTGTTCGCCGGCATTTTCAGAGAGGATTTCTACGCGCCAGCCTTGCAGTTCGGCAAATTTGGAATACATGCGGAATAAATCGCCGGCAAAGATAGCGGCTTCGTCGCCGCCCGTGCCGGCGCGGATTTCAAGGAAGACGTCTGCGCTGTCCAAGGGGTCTTGCGGAATCATGAGGCGCTCAAGACGGTGTTCGCAGGCTTCGATGGCGGCGGTGTTTTTCGGGATTTCTTCACGCACATAGTCGCGCATTTCCGCATCGCTGGCGAGTTCTGCCAAATCGTTTTTTTCGGCTTCTAGGGCTTGCAGTTCGCCGAGCGTTTCCACGATGGGCGAGATTTGCGCATGTTCTTGGCTGTATTTGCGCAATAAATCGGGATTGGCAACGGTTTGCTCATCGGCAAGCAGGGCGTTGAGTTCTTCGTAGCGTTCTTGGATTTCGCTTAAGCGGGTGCGGATAGATGGATGCATTAGTGATTATTTCTTTCTTTGTCAAAGGTGTCTGCCATGATTGCCAGCCATTCTTTGTGATTGGGCGGTATGGCGTGAATCATCGCACTGGGGGAATGGAGGAGTTTATTGGTCAGTTTGTAGCTCATTTGTTCGATGATGAGCGCGGGGTCTTCGCCCAAAGCAAGACGGCGGTAGGCTTCGCCGAGCAATTCTTGGCGATAGACATCGGCTTGCTGGCGGATTTGGCGGATAAGCAGTTGCTGCGGCTTGGAATTCAGCCAGCCGATGAAGTCGTCGCTGTGCAGATTAATCATCACTTCCGCCTGCCGTGCCGCTTTTTGGCGGTTTTCGCGGTTCACATCAATAATTTGCTCTAAATCGTCGATGCCGTATAAAAAGGCGTTTTCCAATTGCTCGATGTCATTGTCGAAAATGCGCGGCAGGGACAAATCTACCAATACTTGAAAGGCATGACGGCGTTTTTTCAGAGATTGCTGAAGATGGGCATTATTCAGTATCAGTTCGTCCATTTGCGCCGCGCCGAAAATCATATCCGCTTCATGCAGATGCTCGCTGATTTGCGCCAAACTGATGGCATAGCCGCCCACTTCTTCCGCCAATGTTTGGGCATTGTTTAGGCTGCGGTTGGCGATAATAATCCGTTTGAGGTTTAAATCGCGCAGATAGCGTGCCACCAATTGTCCCGTTTCGCCGGCGCCGATAATCAGCGCGCAGCGCTGCGGATGATCGTCAAAGAATTGATGCGTGAGTTTGACGCCGGCATAAGCAACGGAAACGGGATTTTAGCCGATGGCGGTGCTGTGGCGAATTTGCTTGGCAACGGCAAAACTTTGCTGGAACAAACGTTCCAGCGCCGAGCCTAAGGTGCCTTGTGCTTTTGCGAGACGGTAGGCGGATTTGAGTTGTCCGAGAATTTGCGGCTCGCCTAAAATTAAAGAGTCCAAGCCGCAGGCGACGCGATACAGATGCCGTACCGCATGGCGGTCTTGATAGTAAAAGGTATTGCTTTGCACTTGTTCCGTCTGAAGATAGCCTTGGCTGGTCAGCCATTGTCCGATATTGGGCAGATGCTCGCTGCTGCACAAATACCATTCCGTGCGATTGCAGGTGGCAAGCAGAGCGATTTCCGTCTGCGGAAAATCATGACGCATTTGCGCGAGAATTTCCGCCGCCTGCTGCGGCGAAAAGGCAAGCTGTTCGCGCACCGCCATATTGGCAGTTTGATGATTTAAGCCGAAACTGGCGATATGTGGTGCTTCAAAAACAGCGGTTGGTAATGCGAAATGGCTCATGATAGCGTATGATTTATGCTTTCTCGTTTGCTCAACGATTTGGAGACAGTTTGTTTTTTCTAAAACGTGCCGCGTATAGCGCGCTCTTATTAAGCGGCTCATTATATGCCAATACGCTAACATCTCAAAATGCCGAAAAAATACCGCAGGTGCCTGCTTGGCCAAGTTCTTCGCATTGGCTGTTTAACGCGCTGACCTCAAATTTTGCCAAACAAGCCGACGACTACCAAGACGCCATCCGCTCAATTGCCGATGTCGCCGAACAAAGCAAACAATATGAAGCCTTTAATTACACCTACGATTTGGCAATCAGCGCCTTATATATAGAACGCGCGGCGGAAATCGCCCGACATTGGGTCGCCGCCTATCCGCAAGACAGCGAGGCGCATTTGGCATTGATGCGCGCCCTGCTGATGAAAAACGACGTGGAAAGCGCCTATGCGGAAATGTTGGCGGTCTTATCAACCGATGCCGGTCCGCAGAACATCGCCCAAATTAGCCGTCTGCTGAGCTATTTGAATGACGGCAATAACCGCGTTTCGATACTGCAGCGCTTGAGCAAAGCCTTTCCCGATAATCCCTTCTTATATTATTATCTTGGTATCCACGCCAGCGAGCAGGGACAAATCGATTTGGCGATAGACGCCTTTAATCATGCCTTAATGATTGACAAGCAGTGGCGACAGCTGGAAATTATGCAGGCGAAAGCCTTGTCCAGCATCGGCGCGCTGAAAGAAGCGCGGCATATGATGGCGAATCTGCGCAAGCGCTATCCTGAAGACAGTAGTTTGTTATCCACAGAAATCGATATGCTGGTGGAATATTACCAATGGGAAGATGCGCTGGAATTGGCGCGGCGTTGGGATAAAAATGTCCCCGGCGAACCGCGTATTCAAGAGCTCATCGCTTGGCTGTACGCCAATAGCAAAAATTATGCAATGGCGGAAAAATCCTACCGCTATCTGCTCGAACACGACATTATCGAAGACAGTCAATTCGCCTTTCAAATGGGGCAGGCTGCCATCGCCGCCGGTAAAAACGACGCGGCACGCACATGGCTGCAAAGCATCCCCGCGGATTCACGTCTATATATGTTGGCAAGGCAGCAGCAATCTTTAATGCTGTTTGAAGAAAAACGGATTGCGCAGGCGCAGCAAGCCTTTGCGGAAATGCGCAAGGAATTTTCGGACTATGCGCTGGAAATGTATTTGGTTGAAATCACGCAATTAGACCAAGCGAAGAAATTTGCGGAAGCGCAAGCCGTCTTACACGCCGCCCTGCAAGATTATCCCACACAAATCGATTTGCTCTATGCCCAAGCCGAGCATCTCAGCATGAGCGGCGATGCGGCGGCGGCAGAAAGCGCTTATCAGGAAATCCTAGCCCTTGATGCGGCGAATATTGATGCCTTGAATGCCTACGGCTACCTCTTGCTCACGCAATCCGAGCGTCGGCAGGAAGCGGCGGTCATGATAGAGAAAGCGATTGCTCAATACCCCGATTCTCCGGCGATTCAAGACAGCTATGCCTGGCTTTTGTATCGACAAGGCAAAAGCCAAGAAGCCTTGAAATGGTCGCAGCGCGCCTATGCTGCTTATCGGAAAAACGAAATTGCCGCACATTATGTGGAAATTCTGGCGGCAAACGATAAAAAAGACTTGGCAAGAGAAGTGTATCAAAACGAAATACGGGGACAGCCCAATAATCCCCATCTAATCGAAATAGGACAACGTTTAGGACTAGCTGATGAACATTAAGCATTATTGCCTGATGAGCTGCTTGGCATTTGCCGTATTGCAAGGCTGTAGCAGCGGGTTTGAAGAAAAAACATTCACGCAACCCGCGTTTAAAATCGGCAATTTTGCCGCTGACGGCAAGGTAGCGCTGCGTTTCCCGCGCTGCGACGAATATCGCGGCTGCAAAGAAGAGGCATTCAGCGCTAATTTGCATTGGCTGCATAAAGCGCCGATTGACGAACTCTCTTTATACGACCCGACAGGACAGGAAGCATTAAAAATTACCTATCAAGAACAAAGCATCCGTCTGCACGACCGTTCCGGAGAAAGAGAAATCAGCCATGCGCAATTAGCCCAAGAATTAGGGCTACCTATTCCTGTGGAAAAATTGCGCGAATGGCTGTTTGCGCCGCAGGATAAAGCGAAATTTACCGCGGACGGCTGGCAAATCGAAGTCGATCAATGGCAGGGACAATATTATCGCCGCCTGACCATGCGGCAAAAAGATTATTATCTGCGCATCTTAGTCAATCATGTGGCTGTATTTTAAGGTTTAACCTATCCTGCGTAATTCTCCACCTATAATCTTTGATTTAGGTGGAGATGTAAGCAGTAAGCTCTAATCAGGGCGTTTTTGTTTTTCGATATATTGTCTGATGGCATCAACAATGCTAAATTTATACCCATATTTCAATCAGCTAACAAGCCATGCTCAAAGCTTATAAATACAGGATTTACCCAAACAGCGAACAAGCCTTGCTAATCGAAAAGCATTTTGGCTGTAGCCGTTTTGTGTTCAATTGGGCGTTAGCATTGCAAAATAGATATTACAAAATCTTTGGCAAGTCATTATCCCGTACTCAAATACAAAACCAATTAGTCAAGAAAAAGAAAACAAGCAAATTTGCATGGCTAAACGAAGTTAATAGCCAATCGCTACTTAATGCCTTGCTAAATGTGCATACCGCCTTTAGCAATTTCTTCAAAGGTCATGCCAAGTTTCCACGCTTCAAATCTAAAAAAATTCCACAGCGTAGCTACCAATGCCCCCAACATTGCAGCGTAAACTTTGAACAAGGCATTATCAATCTACCCAAAATCAAAGGCATTAAAACCGTATTTAGCCGTGCATTTGAGGGCAGGGTTAAGACAGTAACGATTAGCAAAACCGCCACAGGCAAATACCATGCAAGCATTTTAGTTGAAAACAGTGAAGTTGTACCAACACCAACCACAATAGAGCCTAGCCTAACTGTTGGTATTGACTTAGGTATCAGCCACTTACTTAACTTATCAGACGGCAGCAAGTTTGATAATCCAAAACATTTAGCCCATGCCAGTAAGCGACTGGCAGTACAACAAAAAATCTTTGCTCGCAAACAAAAACAAAGTAAAAACCATCAAAAACAAAAATTAGCCGTTGCTCGTATTCATGAAAAAGTACGCAACGGGCGCTTAGACTTACACCACAAAATCACGCATAGCCTTATCTGTGAAAACCAAGCTACCAGTTATGCACTTGAAGATTTAGCGGTGAAAAACATGGTAAAAAACCGTAAACTTGCCAAAGTTATTCATGATGTCGGTTGGGGGCAATTTGTTACCCTGCTTACCTACAAAGCAAATTGGTATGGTAAAAACATTCTAAAAGTCAATCGGTTCTTTGCCAGTAGTAAAATTTGTTCGCATTGTCATTACAAGCGAGATAATTTGCCATTATCTGTGAGAAATTGGACGTGTCCTAGCTGTCAAACACACCATGACCGTGATGCCAATGCAGCAAGCAATATACGAAAGCAAGCCTTAGCTGATGCACTAGGACTTAGTGCTGTATAAAGAGTTCCCTCATGCCGATACTATTCAGCGATAGTGGCATGGCGAAAGGTAACAACTCAATCTAAGTTAGTTGTTATGGGTCGCAAGGATTCCACCTACCATAACCGCTAGGTTTGGTGGTGGGAGTATGTCAAAATTCTTGTCTCGACAAAAGAGAGAAAAAAGTTTGCAAAAAACTTGCGCCCGAGGAAAAAGTTCGTATAATAGCGCTCTCTCGAATTGCTCGAGAGTCTCAAAAAAAGATTAATTGGGGCGTCGCCAAGCGGTAAGGCACCAGGTTTTGATCCTGGCATGCGTAGGTTCGAATCCTGCCGCCCCAGCCAATTTCCTAGTCATCATCAAAAATGGGTGGTTGCCGTGTCAAGAGGCAGTATGACCGTTTTTACGGGCAATGCTAATCCACAATTAGCTCGTCAAATTGTTCAGCACCTTGGTTTGCCATTAGGCAATGCCAGCGTCAGTAAATTTTCAGATGGCGAAATTCAAGTCGAAATCCGTGAAAACGTCCGCGGAAAAGACGTCTTTATCATTCAGCCGACTTGTCATCCGACTAACGACAGCGTTATGGAACTGCTGATTTTAAGCGATGCACTGCGCCGCTCTTCAGCAAACCGTATCACAGCCGTTATGCCGTATTTCGGTTATTCGCGCCAAGACCGTCGTCCGCGTTCTGCCCGCGTGCCGATTTCTGCCAAAGTCATTGCCAATATGATTGCCAGCGTCGGGATTGACCGTGTGATGACGCTCGACCTGCATGCCGATCAAATTCCAGGCTTCTTTGCGTTCCCTGTTGATAATATTTATGCAACGCCGATTATTCTGAACGATATTTTATCGCAGGATTTCAAATCCCCTGTGGTCGTGTCACCCGATATCGGCGGTGTGGTGCGTGCACGGGCGATTGCCAAACGTGTGGGCACAAAATTGGCGATTGTCGATAAACGTCGTCCGCGTCCGAACGAATCGGAAATTATGAACATTATCGGCGACGATATTACGGGCTGCGCTTGGATTATTGTTGACGATATGGTGGATACCCCCAGCACATTGTCCACCGGCC
>ERZ1023425.202-NODE-202-length-7685-cov-3.296592_pt1 | contig 7685 bp, 9 predicted proteins | sample MGYA00380514_ERZ1023425 | MGnify/ENA primary metagenome ERZ1023425 (study PRJEB33173, sample SAMEA4830391) | metagenome | study: EMG produced TPA metagenomics assembly of the PRJEB25223 data set... | reverse complement strand
TTTGCAGAACGGTTTGGATCGTACTCGATTGTTTTAACAACTGCTTCAACGTTGTCTTTATTACGTTTGAAGTCAACCAAACGGTAGAAACGTTTGTGTCCACCACCTTGGTGACGAACTGTGATACGACCGTTGTTGTTACGACCAGCCTTGCTCTTCAATGCAACAAGCAATGATTTTTCAGGAGTGCTTGTTGTGATTTCAGCGAAATCCAAAGAAGTCATATTACGGCGACCGTTTGTTGTTGGTTTATAAACACGAATTCCCACGATATTTCCTCCTTAGATTATTCAGCTTCAGCAGCAAACAACTCGATTGCTTTAGAATCAGCTGTAAGTGTGATGATAGCTTTTTTAGTTTTGTTAGTAAAACCAGTGTAACGTCCAACACGTTTAGCTTTTGGTTTTACGTTGATTGTGTTAACATTGGCAACTTTAACACCTTCGAAAGCAGCTTCAACAGCTTGCTTGATCAAAAGTTTGTGTGCACGAGTGTCAACTTCAAATACATATTTCCCTGCTTCAAGTTGAGCCATTGAGCTTTCAGTGATGACAGGTTTTTTGATAACATCATACAAATTCATTATGCAAGAACCTCCTCGATTTTAGAGATAGCTGCTTGTGTGACAAGAAGTTTGTCGCTATTTGCGATGTCAAGAACACTTGCAGTTGTAGCAGTTGCAACTTTCACGTTTGGAAGGTTACGAGCTGAAAGAGCTGCGAATTCATTTCCTTCTTCAAGGATAACAAGAACTTTAGAATCGATGCTCAATGCTGCAAGAAATTCTGCAGTTTTTGGAGTTGTAAATGAAAGAGCGTCTACAGCTACGAATTTGTTTTCAGCAACTTTTTCAGAGTAAACTGATTTAAGAGCTAGGCGACGAACTTTTTGTGGAAGTTTGTAGCCGTATGAACGTGGAGTTGGTCCGAAGACAACACCACCACCACGCCATTGTGGTGAGCGGATAGAACCTTGACGAGCACGTCCAGTTCCTTTTTGACGCCACGGTTTGCGTCCACCACCTGATACTGCAGAGCGGTTTTTAACAGCGTGTGTTCCTTGACGAAGGCTTGCGCGTTGGCTGATGATTACATCAAACACAACTGATTCATTTGGTTCGATACCAAATACTGCATCGTTAAGAACAACTTGGCCAGCTTCTTTACCAGTTTGGTCAAATAATGTTACGTTTGCCATTGTGACTGATTTCCCCTTTCTTTATTATTTACCAGCTTTAACTGCTGATTTGATAGTGATAAGAGATTTCTTAGCACCTGGTACGTTACCTTTGATAAGGATAACGTTCTTTTCTGGAACAACTTGTACAACTTCAAGATTTTGAATTGTTACGCGGTCACCACCCATACGTCCTGCAAGGTTTTTACCTTTGAATACGCGGTTAGGTGCAACAGGCCCCATAGAACCTGGACGACGGTGGTAACGAGAACCGTGAGCCATTGGTCCACGTGATTGTCCGTGGCGTTTGATAACACCTTGGAAACCTTTACCTTTAGAAGTACCAGTTACATCAACAACATCTCCAGCTGCGAATGTTTCAACTGTGATTTCAGCGCCAACTTCCAAGCCTTCAACGTTTTTGAATTCACGAATGAAGCGCTTAGGAGCCGTGTTAGCTTTCGCTACATGTCCTTTAGCAGGTTTGTTGCTCAATACTTCGCGTTTGTCATCGAAACCAACTTGGATAGCGTTGTATCCGTCTGTTTCAACAGTTTTAACTTGAAGAACAACGTTTGGAGTTGCTTCAATAACTGTTACAGGGATCAATTCGCCAGCTTCAGTGAAGATTTGAGTCATTCCCACTTTTTTCCCTAAGATTCCTTTTGTCATGAGAAAATAGTTCCTTTTCTATATTTTTTATTCAAAAAGTTTTTAACGAGCGTTTTTGATGCTCAAGTCTAAGATACAAAGGGCGTCAAACTCAACTTGAAAATAGGAAACTGACGCAGTGTCTAGCAGACACTAGGAAGTTTATCTTTTTCACACCGAGTTTAGCCCGTGTTCAATTAGATTGAAACACCAGCCTCTGCTCTTTTATATTTTAGATTAAAGTTTGATTTCTACGTTTACACCACTTGGAAGATCCAATTTCATCAAGGCATCAACTGTTTTTTGAGTTGGGTTAACGATATCGATCAAACGTTTGTGTGTACGCATTTCAAATTGTTCGCGAGAGTCTTTGTATTTGTGAGTCGCACGAATGATTGTGTAGAGGCTACGTTCAGTTGGAAGTGGGATTGGACCCGCAACTTGTGCACCTGTACGAGTAGCTGATTCTACGATTTTTGCAGCCGCTGTGTCAAGCGTACGGTGTTCGTAAGCTTTCAAACGGATACGGATTTTTTTGTTTGCCATCTTTTTCTCCTTTTCGTCTATTTAAGATAATAGGCTAGCTCCACAAGAAAACCGACGCGGCGTTGCGTGGCAATGCAACCGAGCGTGTCGCAACCTCTTGCATCAAAACTAAGGCTGTAATTTACAGCACCATAATAGAATAACACAAATCCCCTGCGATTGCAAGGGATTTGTTAGGTTTTTTCGTTTTTTTGGGATGAAACTGTTTTCCTACTTTTTCTTTCTAAAATTAGGGATTTTCTTCTATATTTCTTCTATACATAAGTTAAGTCCTCTTGACATCAAATTTATCTTCTGATTGATCCACTAAGATATCCGCCTTAGACTCAGTTTCTTTATAGTATCGCAGATACTGCTCCCGTCTCATCTGATGGCTAGCCAATATAAAGGATGCATCACGATTTCTCACAGTCGTATCTCTAGCAAGGCGTCGCTTTAATTCGGTCTCCTCATCCGTGTAGAAACAGATGGTTTTTTCAAATAGTTCCTTGGGTAGAAAGCCAACAGACATCCCTTCGACAATCAAAATTGGTTTGGTTCCAGACAAGACCTCACCAGCCTTCCAAGGTTCTTCAATTGTCAAGACATCCATACCCGCCTGCAAGGCAAGGATATCTCTCTGCAAACTCTCCAGTTCATGCGCCACTGGCAGACTGGCTGTCACCTTTTGATTCGGCGCGTCCTTGGGTACTACCAGATGGCGTCCTGAGGTGATATAGGGATCTGTTTCTAGCAAATTTACTGTAGTAGAATCTAAAGCTTGGTACAATTCCTGTGCAAAAGTTGATTTACCTGAAGCTCCATGACCGTATATTCCCAGTGTCCTGACTTTCCCCGTCTCGATCTCTGAGACTAGTTGGTCTACTAAGTCTTTTTTCTTCATTCTCTCTTCACCTGTTCATAGCTTTCTTTTCCGTCATTGAGCTTGTCCCAAATCACTACTTGCCCACTTTTGAGCGATTTTTGCACATCGATAATTCGTTGGTTAGACGAACCTCGAAACTGGAGCATAAGATTTCTCTTAGTTCGATCATATCTTCCATCGACAAGAATGTCAATCAGTGACAAGAGTTCCAGTTTATCTGGAGTTTCCAACATCATTTCTTCCCAAGTGTAGCCCGTCCAGGACCAGATGTCCTTGTCTGGCAATTCCTTCCGAATCCGCTTAACAAGTGGCAAGAGAATCCCAGTATTAAGAAAAGGCTCCCCTCCTAGTAAGGTTAACCCCTGAACATAAGGCTGGGCAAGATCTGCCATAATCTGTTCTTCCAACTCAGCTGTATAGGGAATGCCTGCATTGAAGGACCAGGTCGCTACATTATAACACCCCTCGCAGTGAAACATGCAACCTGCTACATAGAGAGAGTTGCGCACGCCTTCTCCGTCCACAAAGTTAAAGGCCTTGTAGTCAATGATACGACCTTGACTAAGTTCCTCGCTTTTCCATTCTTGTGGTTTTGGATTATTCATTCGCTACCTCTATCCAATAACGCTCGACTCCATTGCGAGCATCCTCAAATATTCCACCATTTGCTAGAATGACTGCTCTGCTAGCAGGATTATTCACGCTACAGGTCACCAGAGCTTTCTTGATGTTCTTTTCCTTAGCAACTTGCAAGCCCTGACGGAGAGTCTCTTTTGCATAACCCTTGCCTCTTTCAGATGGACGGATGGAGTAGCCAATGTGCCCACCTTCTTCTAGTAAAAAGTTACTGAGGCCCAACCGGAGATTAAGAAATCCAACTGCTTGACCTTTCTCAGAAAAAGCCACTAACTGAATTGCAGGAACCCATCCTTCAGGCAGATTAATCCCCATTTCCTGTTCCTGATTGCTTTCTAACCAGTCTTCATCCACAAAGTTCTCTGTATCCCAGAAACCGCCGTCGTGAGGCGACTGAAATTTTTCAAACTCTGTCATCATATCTAAAACAGCTTTCTTATCCGCTAATCTTGGTCTGCGTAATTCCATCCTTACCTCCCACTATGAGAAAAGCGAGAGCTGGCTCTCACTTTTATTTTTTCTTGTTCTTGTTTAAAAATTGTTCTCTGAAGCTAAGCAAGCGTTCTTTCTTACCAGCTCCACCTTTAGAGTGTTTCTCGTGATAACGGGTCACTTGTGCGCGCCCCTTATCGTCTAGTTGATATTTTCCCATTTCATTTCTTTCTAATTTGTTACTTGATGCCCAGCTATTTTAATCGTTGAACCATTCATATGTTTGACACGCGCAGCGATTTCCTTGTGACGCCCGTTGACCATCGGTCTTGCTTGAGGATTACCTAGGTAGCCACAAGTTCGCTTCACCACATCTACTGTTTTAGGGTCGCTATTGCCACAGTTTGGACAAGCAAACCCTCTCTCAGTTGGTTCAAAATCCCCTTCAAAGTCACACTTGTAGCAACGGTCAATCGGAGTATTGGTGCCTAGATAGCCTACACGGTCATAAGCATAATCCCAGACAGCTTCCAAGGCCTTTGGATTTTGCTGAAGGACTGGATACTCACAATAATGGATGAAACCACCTGACGCACCTGCTTCTGGATAGACTTTCTCAAAGTCCAATTTTTCAAACGGTGTTGGATTTTTACGAACATCGTAGTGGAAAGAGTTGGTGTAGTATTCCTTGTCTGTGATATCAGGAATAGAGCCAAACTTGTCTATATCTAGTCGGCAGAAACGGTCTGTCAGACTTTCGGATGGTGTTGAGTAGATAGAGAAATGGTAGCCATATTGGTCTGACCACTCTTCTACACGGCGTTTCATATCGTGAATGATGTCTAGCGTGAATTCCTTAGCATCTGGATTACTTTCCCAGCTGTTACCAAAGAAAACTGTCGCTACTTCATACAAGCCGATATAGCCCAGCGAAACGGTAGCACGACGATTCTTAAAGAGCTGGTCAACACTTTCTTCTTTACCTAGACGATGGCCAAAAGCACCGTACTGATAAAGAATAGGAGCATTTGCTGGTGTCGCCTCTTTAGTGCGTTCGACACGGTAAACAAGAGCATCTTCTGCGATATTCATTCGCTCGTTGAAGATTTCCCAGAACTTATTCATATCACCTTCAGACTCAAGAGCAATACGAGGCAGATTAACCGTCACAACACCCAGATTCATGCGACCTGAATTGACTTCTACACCATTTTCATCCTTCCATCCTTGGAGGAAAGAACGGCAACCCATAGGCACCTTGAAGGATCCTGTCAAGTCAACAATCTTATCGTAAGATAAAACATCTGGATACATCCGTTTGGTTGCACACTCAAGAGCCAACTGCTTGATGTCGTAGTTGGGAGTTCCTTCCTCTAAATTAAGGCCTCTTTTCAGAGTGAAAATAAGTTTAGGAAAGATAGCCGTACGGTGTTCTGAACCAAGACCCTTGATGCGAATGTTTAAAATAGCTTTTTGAATTTCTCGTTCAAAACGACTGGTTCCCAGACCAAAACCTAACGAAGTAAAAGGTGTTTGTCCATTTGAAGTGAAGAGAGTATTGATTTCATACTCAAGAGATTGCATGGCATCGTAGATGTCCTTTTGCGCTTTCTTCCAAGCGTAATCTTCCCGTTTTTCAGGCAATACCCACTCTTCTGCATCTTTGAGATGTTTTTGATAATTCTTCTCTGCATAAGGCGCCAAAATTTCATCGATACGGTCAGCTGAACAGCCACCGTACTGGCTAGAAGCAACGTTGGCAATGATTTGAGAAATCTGTGCTGTCGCAGTCTGGATAGACTTGGGACTCTCTACCTCTGCATTTCCAATCTTAAAACCATTTTCCAACATACCCTTAAAATCAATCAAACAGCAGTTGGTCATAGGGGTATAGGGACTGTAGTCCAAATCGTGATAGTGGATATCCCCCTTTTGGTGGGCATTGGCTACGTGCTTAGGAAGCATTTGCAGTCCGATTGATTTCCCAACAATCCCTGCTGTCAAATCACGCTGAGTGTTAAAGACATCACTGTCTTTATTAGCATTTTCATTGACAACTGTCTGGTCTTTGTTGAGAAGTTTATGAATACTAAAGTTTATATCCGTCTCTTTTTATCTCTCAAAATCCCTCTGTGTCCGATAAGTAATATACTCCTCAGCCAGTGCATATTCTTTGGCTTCAAGGAGTTCATGTTCTACGATATTTTGAATTTCGTAAATCTTAATTCCCTGTGGAAAGCGACTATGAATTTCTGTAATAATTCGCTCAGTCAGATCATTGAGGCGTTTTTCAACCAGGGGTGTCACATCCATAACCTTGTCAGCCGCCTTGTGGAGAGCCTTGTCAATCTTGTCCACATCAAATACAACACGTCTCCCATCTCGTTTCTCGACGAAGAGAGTTGGCAAAATTGTAATTTTTTCTTCTAGTGCAATCATATGCATGCTCTTTTCTAAAATGTTCTTTCTAAAAAGTATTATACCACTCTAAAAAGAAAAATCAATATCTTGTGTTAAAAATCTTAAAATTTTTAAAAATACACAAGATATTGATTTGGTTATTTAATTTTATAGACTTTAAACTCTGAGTAATCAGTCTTTACTTGTTGGTAATTTTCTTTTAAGAGTGTTTCCACTTCAGACCAGACTTCCACCTTGTCATTTACCACAATCACCTTAGGTTGTTTTTCTTTCAAGTCATTAAGTAACTTATTACGATTTTCCTCAGTTGCTGTATAGTGCAACGGGGACAAAATCGCCGATGGCGACAAGCGCTCACTCTTACGATAAAGAGTCGCAGTATCATCCCATGCATAGATAGCATCTTCCGTATTTGTCTCCTCTTTTACCAAATCAGCAAGACGATTACGTTCTTGATAAGGTACTGGATAAAGGACAAACTTCATCAAAAAAGGAACAGACAAAAGATAGACAAACCCAAAAACTAGCAGATATAGATTTCCTTTGAAGAAACGACTCCATAGGCCAACTGGCGTTTCTCTTCGGCTTCTTCTAGCACTACGCCCCCTCTGTTGACTCTTAATATTGGTTACCAATAAAAGTAGGAAAACAGGGAAGACGACCATCAAATAAGAAGCGTGCAGAGGCTCTTGTGAAAAGAAAAGTAAAATCAAACCTAAAATTACCACAAGACTTGCAGGAACCGAAATGACGTATAGTTTAAAGGGTTTGGATTGAAAGAGACCTAAAAAGATACAAACCACAAATCCCAAACCAAGGGACAACAAGCCATAAAAAAACATATTCTCTAAAATTTTAGAAGTAAAATCAAAGCGAATACTGTCAATAGGATAACGAATACCACTAATCGCATCCCCAAAACTTCCTGTTGCAGCACTATAGTAGGCAGTTGGATAAA
>ERZ1023425.201-NODE-201-length-7850-cov-9.759846_pt1 | contig 7850 bp, 9 predicted proteins | sample MGYA00380514_ERZ1023425 | MGnify/ENA primary metagenome ERZ1023425 (study PRJEB33173, sample SAMEA4830391) | metagenome | study: EMG produced TPA metagenomics assembly of the PRJEB25223 data set... | reverse complement strand
CAAAAATTGATAAAAGCGTTAAATTTTCATCTTATTTTATAAAATGTTATCAATGGTAGGCACGCCCTAAATACCAATCAAATTATCCATATTTACACCAAAAAAAATAAGCCCAAAAAGTTGAGCTTATTTTATTATGTTGCTTTATCTTATTCCACTTGACTCACATCCCTTACCGCCCCTGTATCGGCACTCGTTGCCATAGCAGCATAGGCTCGCAGGGCTTGGGAAGCATAGCGTTCACGGTTTACAGGTTTCCACGCTTGTTTGCCACGCTCATTCATGGCGACACGGCGTTTGGCAAGCTCATCGTCTGATACGTCCAGATGAATGGTGCGGTTTGGAATGTCAATCTTGATGATGTCAAATTCTTCTACAAGTCCAATCGCACCGCCTTCGGCAGCTTCGGGACTTGCGTGTCCGATAGACAGCCCTGATGTACCACCGCTAAATCTGCCGTCCGTGAGTAACGCACACGCCTTGCCTAGACCTTTGGATTTTAGATAAGACGTGGGGTAGAGCATTTCTTGCATACCAGGCCCGCCTTTTGGACCTTCATAGCGGATAATGACGATGTCGCCTGCCACGATTTTGTCCGCCAAAATCGCTTCCACCGCACTGTCTTGGCTTTCAAAGACTCTGGCACGTCCTGTAAAGGTCAAAATGCTCTCGTCCACGCCTGCGGTTTTGACCACACAGCCACGCTCGGCAATGTTGCCAAACAGCACCGCCAAACCGCCGTCTTGACTGTATGCAAATTCTTTGGAGCGGATACAGCCCGATTCACGGTTTAAGTCAAGATTGCCCCAGACTTTGTTTTGGCTAAATGCTTGCGTGGTGCGTACGCCCGCAGGGGCGGCGATGTACAGCTCTCGGGCGGTTTGGTTGTCAGGGTTCATTACGTCCCATTTGGCAAGGGCGTCCGCTAGGGTTGGGCTATGTATGGTTGGCACGTTGGTGCGAAGTAGCCCTGCTCGGTTAAGCTCCGCCAAAATCCCCATAACGCCTCCTGCACGGTGCACGTCTTCCATGTGGTATTTTTGCGTGGCAGGGGCGACTTTGGATAGGCACGGCACGGCACGAGATAAGCGGTCAATGTCCGCCATTTTAAAGTCCACGCCTGCTTCATTGGCACTGGCAAGCAAATGCAAAATGGTGTTGGTACTACCACCCATGGCAATGTCAAGGCTCATGGCGTTCAAAAATGCGTCTTTGGTGGCGATACTTCTTGGCAACACCGAATAATCATCTTGTTCATAATGACGTTTGGCAAGCTCTACAATGAGCCGACCCGCTTCTAAAAACAGCTCTTTACGCTTGGCGTGCGTGGCAAGTAGCGAGCCGTTGGCAGGTAAGGATAAGCCTAGTGCTTCGGTTAGGCAATTCATGGAGTTGGCGGTAAACATACCAGAGCAAGAGCCACAAGTTGGGCAAGCAGAACGCTCCACATTTGCCACGTCTTCATCGCTGATAAGGTCGTCTGCGGCGTCAATCATGGCGTCCACTAGGTCAAGTTTACGCACCTTTTTGCCCGTCTCATCGGTAACGGTCTCATGGGTCATATGTCCGTCATGCACTTCGCTGGCTAGCACCTTACCTGCTTCCATAGGACCGCCCGAGACAAAGACTGCGGGGATATTTAGGCGTAAGGTAGCCATAAGCATACCAGGGGTGATTTTGTCGCAGTTGGAGATACACACCAAAGCGTCCGCACAGTGGGCGTTTACCATATATTCCACGCTGTCGGCAATCAAATCACGGCTTGGCAAGCTATACAGCATACCGCCATGCCCCATCGCAATGCCGTCATCTACGGCAATGGTGTTAAACTCTTTGGCAACACCCCCTGCCTTTTCAATCTCACGGGCAACGAGTTGTCCCATGTCTTTTAGATGAACGTGCCCAGGGACAAACTGCGTGAATGAGTTGGCAATGGCAATGATTGGCTTATTAAAATCATCGTCCGTCATGCCTGTGGCACGCCATAAGGCTCTGGCTCCTGCCATGTTGCGACCTGATGTGGAAGTTTTTGAGCGGTATTGTGGCATAACTGTTCCTGATAAAGATGTGGCTTTTGGCTACAAAACTTTTGACTACAAATAAATTGACTTATTTTAACACTTTTTGTGAATGATATTTGACAAATTTTATTTATAATTTTTATCAATTTAAAAACTTTTAATTATTAAAAATAACGTCGCTACAAATCACTTGCCAAATTTGCCATTTTAGGCTACATTATTTGCACTTTTATTGATAGCATTCATCTAAGTGCCTGCCATGACCACATCTTACAAATCCGCCATAATCTTTTTTGTCGCCCTTGTCCTATTTTTGCTAAGTTTTTATTACCTGATACAGGTATGGTTGATGGTTTTTGCGTCCATTTTGGCAGCGGTGTTTTTGCTAAGTTTGGCACGGCTTACCCGCCAAATCCCCAAAGTGGGCGACTACTTTGCCAAATTGCCACACAGTGTGCAAATTGGCATGGTAACGATGGCAGTCTTAGCGGTGGAGGCGGGATTTTTGGCGATGTTTGGTTCAGAGCTTATCGCCCAATTTCACGATATAAAGGAGCTTGCTCCCAAGTCGCTTGACGTCATACAAGAGTATGCCAAAAATTATCCCATCGTCTATGAATGGCTGACCCAAAATGCGTGGGCGATAGAATTTAAACAAGACCCTAAGGCGTTTCTTAGTAAATTTCAAGACAACATTGTCGGTGGTTTGCCTGTCTTTTTTGGGGGTGTGCTAAGTAGCGTGGGGACATTTTTTGTGATTTTGGTGGTGGGACTGTTTTTGGCATTATCGCCAAATGTCTATACCAAAAGTGTCATTGCCCTTGTGCCAAAACCGCATCGGGATAAGGGTGAGTACTTATTAAAACGCAGTTGTGGAGCGATAGAACAATGGCTAATCGGTCAGTTTGTGGTGATGGCATTTGTCGGTGTGGCGACAGGAGTGGCGTTGTGGTTTATGGAGATTCCTTTTGCATTGGCCATGGGGGTGATTGCCTTTGTGCTAGATTTTGTGCCTGTGATTGGCCCTTGGCTGTCGGCGGTGCCGATTTTGCTCCTTGTGTTGATTGTCTCGCCTGATTTGCTACTGTGGACACTTGTTATGATTGTTGTGGTTCAGCAGTTAGAAAGCTATGTGGTCGCCCCAATGGTACAACAACGGCTCATTGACTTGCCTCCTGTGGCTCTGCTACTCTCGCAAATCATCATGGGAACGCTCACAGGCGTGCTTGGCATTGCCATGGCGACACCGCTTATGGTGGTGGCGATTGTGTGGGTGCAGGTGGTGTATGTGAAGTTTGTCTTACAAGATTATTCAATCAAAGTGCTTGACCAAAACGAAAACGACATGAAAACCGACCCCTATGCTGATTATGACGCTTATAAGGCAAAAAGCGAGCCGAAAGTGGTGGTGTTATCTCCAAAGCAAGAAACGGACGACACGGACGAGAAATCTTAATCGTGAAATTTTAAAAATAATCATTCTTAACCCCTTGCAATTTGTACAAAATTTAATATAATGTACCGATTGATAATTGTTATCGTTTCTTACTTTTTTATCCATTTTGTATAACTTTTTGTTATGATAAACGCTGTTTAAATCCAAAAACAGCGTTTTTCTTTTGTGGGCTTGTGATGATGACCTTTGAGCATTCTAATAAATACAAGGTGTTGGCGGCTGTGGCGATTATTTTGCATGGCGTGGCAGGCGTGGGTTTGGCGACCATGCAAATGCTCCATATCGAGCCACCCAAAATCACGCCACCGCTTGAAATTCAGATGATTAAGCTTAATAACGAAGAGTCGCCCGAACCACCAACTCCCATACCCGCCCCTGAGCCAACGCCTGCCCCTGCACAGTCTGTGGCAGCACCTGCCCCACCAAAGGCAAGTCCACCGCCACCACCAAAAGCTCCTAAGCCTGAGCCTAGACCTGAACCCAAAAAAGAACCTGTTAAACTCGAACCCAAAGAACCGCCCAAGGTCACAGAACCACAGGTGGACATCATCGCTCAGGAGCGAGCTCAAAAAGCCTTTGAACTACAACAGCAAAGAGAGCGAGAACAGCGTGAGCGTGAGCAACAAGAAAGAGAACGCCAAGTCGAACGTGAACGCCAAGCTGAGCGAGACAGACAAGCTGAGTTAGCACGCCAACAAGCTGAGCGAGACAGACAAGCAGAATTGGCACGCCAAAAAGCCGAAGCCGATGCCAAAGCCCGTGCCGAAGCAGACGCAAGAGCAAAAGCCAAGGCAGAAGCCGATGCTCGTGCCAAAGCCGAAGCCGATGCCAAAGCCCGTGCCGAACAAGGTCAAGGCAAAGGCGGTGATGGCAAAGACACCAAAACCGACAATAAGACAGGTAATAAAGACACGACAAAAAGTGGTGGTACTGGCGGTGGCGAACTAAAAGGTCAAAATCTTGGCACTGTCTCGAATGCCAGTTGGAAAAGCAGACCTAACTGGAGTGGATTGACGTCCGAAAAATTAAGCGGTTCGGCAAATTTTGTTGCCACGCTCACCATTGATGCTAATGGTAGGATTACCAGTGTCTCTGGCGTGAATACAGGTGATAAAGGATTGGACAGACAAATCTCCCAAGCCCTTCGCCGAGCCAGATTTCACCCTTTTAAATCATCAAGCGGTCAGCCGATGTCGGGAACAGCGACATTCTCCACGACAGTACAATTTTAAATACAACAATTTTACTTAACCCATTCTTTATAAGGAATGATTATGGATTTTGCACATTATTGGTAATACACTGACATGGTCAGTAAAACATTATTTTTTATCTTGATTGCTTTGTCATTGGTTTCATGGTTTGTGGGTATTACTCGCCTGCTCAGCTCTCGCCAAATGGCAGGCGTGATTGGCGAGAAGCTCACTGCCGAGATTGATAACGTCAGCAAAGATTTTGGCGAGCTTGATTTTAATCAACGCAAAATCATCACCGAGCAGAGCCTGTTACAGAACATCGCACGCTACCGTTTTGAGCTTGAAAAGGGCTTATCGGTACTCGGCACGACCGCTGCCATTGCCCCATTTATCGGACTGTTTGGAACGGTGTGGGGGATTTTTCACGCCTTGCATTCTATTGGTCAGAGCGGGCAGGCGGGACTTGCCCAAGTGGCAGGGCCGGTGGGCGAAGCCTTAATTATGACAGGTTTAGGTCTGGCGGTGGCGATTCCTGCGGTGGTGTTTTTTAACATCATCACACGTATCAATAAGCGTGCCATTCATCACGCCAACGATACCGCTCACGCACTGCTTGCCCGTGTGGCTCGCTAAGGGGGCGATATGGCATTTGAGTTAGGCGACAACGACAATGGGGGCATGAATGAGATTAACCTTATCCCCTTAATTGACATCATGTTGGTCTTAATGATTATCTTTTTGGTAACAGCAACGGTGCTAAATCCGACCGTACCGCTTGATTTGCCAAAGACATCGGCACAGGTCAATGACACGCCTCCTGATGTGATACAGATTAGCATTGATGCGGACGGTCAAATTTATTGGGATAAAACGGCTTTGAGCCTAGATGAGCTTAATGCTCGTTTTGGTGAAGAAGTGGCAAAAGGGGCTGACCCCCAAGTTCATCTGCGTGCCGACAAAGAAGGCAAATATGACACAGTCGCCCAAGTGCTGGCAACGGCAAGTGGGGCAGAGCTGACTAAGATTGCTTTTGTTAATGAATGAGCTGTTAAAAATAAATCATCATCAAATAAAGCCCTACATTATGTGGGGTTTTATTTATTTGGGCTAAAAATGCGTATCCGTCCAAAAACAAAATTTCATGATATAATACAAAAAATTAACCACACAACATTCAAAAATGCGTATCCGTAAACTTTTTAAATTTGAAAATGCCCACATCGTCCGCAACTGTACGTCCGACCGTTGTAGTCGCTCCATTCATGGGCATAGCTATCAAGTGGAGCTTATCCTAGAAGCCCACGCCCTTGATAACGGGCAAATGGTCTATGATTTTGGACTGTTGAAGTCGCACATCAAGGACTTGATTGACAGCTTTGACCACGCCATTACCTTTTGGGACAAGGACGATGGCGATTATATCCGTGCGTGCAAGGATTTTTCGGCTCGCTGGATAAGTCTGCCTGTGTCGCCATCTGCCGAGCAGTTTAGTCGTGTCATTTTTTATTGGGCGGATAAAGTCATGCAAAACACCACGACCCAAAATGGTGAGACGGGCGTATCAGTCTATTCGGTCATCGTCCACGAGACCGCCACAGGTTATGCTCAGTGTTTTAAAGAAGATGTAGAAAACGAACGCATGGGTAAATTGTCGCTGGATATGTTTGAATTTAGCGAACAAGTCAAAGCCGAGTGGGGCGATGGCGAGCTGTTTGATAAGCTAAAACGTGGCGAGAAATTTGTCAATCCACAGCCGTTAAGACAAGTAAATTTTTAAGGATAAAGTATGATAGTATTAGACATTGCTCCTAGTGAACAAGTGATTATTGAAAAAGCAAGTCAAATTGTTGGTATGCCGTTGAGTGATTTTATTACTGAACAAGCCTATCAAACCGCTTTAAAAATAGTTGATAAAGATAAAGGTATTTATTTAACTGATGAAGAGTGGGATAATATGATGAATGTTTTAAATAACCCCCCAGAGCCAAATGAAAAAATGAAAGCGTTAATTGCTCGGGGTTATGAACTTGATAAATCGTAAGCATTCATTGATATTTGAACCATTAAATAAAAATCACGACAGGTCTTTATTTGACTGTGGTAATGATATATTAAATCGTTTTATTAAACAACTTGCCAGTCAAATTATAAAAAGACAAGAAGCTGTTATTTATGTTAGTCATAAAAATGGTCGTGTCATTGGATTTTATACCTTATCAGCCGATAAAATCCAAAAATCAGACAGTCCTGATGAATTGAAAAATCAATCACCGCATACTGCCGTACCTTGTATATTAATTGGACGTTTGGCGGTTGATAAAAATTATCAAGGTATGGGAATTGGTATTGATTTGTTGGCACACGCCCTACGGCGAGTAAAAAGAACGGCTGAGTTGATTGGTGTGGCTTTTGTGATTGTTGATGCCAAAGATGAACAGGCAAAATCATTTTATCAAAGTTATAGATTTTTTGAATTGCAAAATGCACCATTAAGAATGGCTTTTCCTGTTTCCAAAATTGAACGTGAAGAATGAAAACTTTAATCTTAAAAGACGAAACCGACACCGAGCGCCTTGCCAACGCCCTTGCCAAAATCAACCCCACAGGCAGTCTGTGGCTATCGGGCGATTTGGGGGCGGGCAAAACGACTTTTACCCGTTATCTTTTGCGGGCATTGGGGCATACAGGGGCGGTAAAGAGCCCAACTTATACCCTAGTTGAGCCGTATAACATCAACGGCAAGCCTGTGTACCATGCCGACCTATATCGGTTAAATGACCCAGAAGAGTTGGATTTTATTGGATTTTTTGAATATTTTGATGAACCAAATTCACTGGTTATCATTGAATGGGCAAGCCGTGCCGAGAGTATTTTGCCAAAGCCTGACATAACGATAAACATTACAAGACAAGCTGATGAGAGCAGGGCGGTAGAGATTGTTGGGACTGAGCTTGACATCTTTTATAATGGCTAATACAAATGTTTGACAAAATAAAAAATATCAGCCTTGTTTTGATGTTGTCAATTTGTATGGCTTTTGGTAGTTTGGTGCTATTTGTATTGCTTGAAATTTTTTGGCACAATTACCAATAAATCTCTTTCCAAACTAAAAATAAACCCTTACCTTATAAGTATTGGGGTTGAAGTTTTTAAAAATCCATAAAAATCAGGGTTTGG
>ERZ1023425.197-NODE-197-length-7951-cov-6.611322_pt1 | contig 7951 bp, 6 predicted proteins | sample MGYA00380514_ERZ1023425 | MGnify/ENA primary metagenome ERZ1023425 (study PRJEB33173, sample SAMEA4830391) | metagenome | study: EMG produced TPA metagenomics assembly of the PRJEB25223 data set... | reverse complement strand
ATTTTAAAGCCAATTTTTTCGTTACGCAAATCACTGATGGCACGATAGCCTTTGGTGTTTAGCTTGCTAACCACATCGCCCACGCTGTCAGCTTGCTTGTCGGTGATGTTCATCACAACTACTTGCTGGGGGGCAAGCCATGCTGGGAAGAGACCTGCATAATGTTCAATCAAAATGCCAATAAAGCGTTCAAATGACCCCAAAATCGCACGGTGGAGCATGACAGGGCGTTCACGCTCGCCTGATTCTCCCACAAACTCAGCGTCCAAGCGTTCAGGTAGGTTAAAGTCCAGCTGTAATGTGCCACATTGCCAAACCCGTCCGATACAATCTTGTAGGCTAAACTCAATCTTAGGACCATAAAACGCCCCTTCGCCTGCTTGTAGCTCCCAGTCAAGCCCAGCGTTATCTAGGGCGTCGGCTAGGGCTTGTTCTGCCAAGTCCCATAACTTATCTGCCCCAACCCGTTTTTCTGGGCGAGTGGACAGCTTCATTTGAATGTGGTCAAACCCAAAGTCTTTATACACATCAAGGGTAAGTTTGATAAAATTAAGGGCTTCTGAGCGAATTTGGGCATTGGTGCAAAAGATGTGGGCATCGTCTTGGGTGAAGCCACGCACACGCATGATGCCATGCAAAGACCCTGATGGCTCGTTGCGGTGGCATGAGCCAAACTCAGCCAAGCGTAGGGGCAAATCACGGTAGGATTTTAAGCCTTGATTAAACACCTGCACATGACAAGGGCAGTTCATTGGCTTGACGGCATAGTCCCGCTTTTCTGACGATGTGGTGAACATCATATCGCCATAATTTTCCCAATGCCCAGATTTTTCCCACAGACTTCTATCCACGACCTGTGGGGTTTTGATTTCAAGGTAGCCGTTGTCTTTTTGGACTTTACGCATATATTGTTCAAGCACTTGCCACACCGTCCAGCCATTGGGGTGCCAAAACACCATTCCAGGGGCTTCTTCTTGCATGTGAAATAAATTCAAGGCTTTACCGATTTTGCGGTGGTCTCTTTTTTCGGCTTCTTCTAGGCGTTGTAAGTAGGCTTTAAGCTGTTTTTTGTCCGCCCATGCTGTGCCATAGATGCGTTGTAGCTGTTCGTTTTTGGCATCACCACGCCAGTACGCACCGCTCATTTTGGTGAGTTTAAACGCCTTTAAAAAGCGAGTGTTGGGAACATGTGGGCCTCGGCACATGTCAATGTATTCTTGATGGTGATACAAGCCCATGTGGGTTTCATCAGGCATGTCCTCCACCAAGCGAAGTTTATAAGTCTCACCACGCTCCAAAAAGGTTTTGATAACCTCATCTCGTGGGGTCATTTTTTTGATGACATCATAATCTTGGTTGATGAGTTGTATCATGCGAGCTTCAATTTTTGCCATGTCATCAAGGGTAAAAGGGCGTTCGCTATAAATGTCGTAATAAAAGCCATCATCAATGACAGGCCCGATGACCATTTTAACATCAGGGTAGAGCTGTTTGACCGCATGACCTAAAAGGTGGGCGGTTGAATGACGGATAATCTCCACGCCTGCATCATCTTTTGGGGTGATTATCTCTACCGTGGCATCGGTGGTGATGGGGTCGCTGGCATCGACCAACTGACCATTCACCCGACCTGCCACGGTGGCCTTGGCAAGCCCAGCACCGATACTTTGAGCCACTTGCATCACGGTGGTGTTACCGTCAAATTGTTTGATACTACCATCAGGTAGGGTAATTGCGACCATAATATTGCCTTAGTACCTTTATTAAAAATCTATTTATTAAGAATATGCTTGTTGATTGATATTCTCACCGCTAAACACACTGATTAAAATTAATTTATAATATCTTTAAATTAATTTTCAAAAATGATAGACATCATTTGTAAAAAACTTAAATTAAAAGAGTATAAAATACTGGATTATAACAAAGTTTTTTATTGGTGGCGATAACTAAATGAGCGTATAATATGAATTTTGAGACATCATAAGTAATTTTATAAAATATTTTGCTTCTGGCAATTATGCTGGCGTACATCCAACCATCGTGCTGGTCTAATAAAACTGGGTCAGCGTTGGAGCATTCCCAATATTCCATTACCAAAATAACCTTTAAGGAGTAATTTTATGCATCGTATTTATCTTGGGTATTTTACAGAAACTGATACAGATAAGCTACACGCTGCTTTTGATATTGATGGAGAATTTATGAGAGTTCTTGCTAAAGATTATTTAGAAGATGGATGTGTGGAAATGTACACGAAACAAGATAGTTCTTGGTTTTTTGATAGCTACATTGCTTTACAAAATAATTTTCCCTTTGATATAAGTATGGAAATTCTTGAAAAAATAGATATAGATCAAGTCTTTGGTGTATTTTGGGTTAATTATGAAAAAGATCTTGTCTGCAAAAAAGGGGGAATACTAACTATTGTTGATGATTTTTATATTGAAAAATTTCCATGGGAAGGTTAATAGGGCACTAAAAGCTTATAAATATAGCCTTGATTGCAATGAAAACCTTATATTTTTACAGTGTTTTATTAGGTTTCTTATTAAAAACATTTTTATAAAAGTCTTATTTTTGATAATTTAATTTATCTCAAATATAAACTAAAATAAATAAAAATGGCAATATCTCCAAACTAAGATTACTGCTTATTGTGGTTAGATATAGAAACTGCCACATGGCGATACAGTAATTTTTCATAGCCTTGACCGTTCGGCAAGAAAATACACATTCTACCTACTCAGAGACAATTAAAAACACCATCAAACAATCAGCAGGTGTAATACAAAGATACGACCCAGAGAGCAAGAAATTAACCACCATTGCAGACTGGAGAAAAAGATAGGCAAGTTATATGATCAAAATCAAAACCCCCATCCACGCCACAATCTACACCAAAGAGATGTTGCACGACCCTGAACTGTTTATGGCGCGCGTGCGTCATTTTTGCGAGGCGATGCCGCAGCTTTATCCTGAAAAATTCGGCTTTGGCAATCCAAACACTGTCTTTGAATTAAACAAAAATCTGCTGATTCCGCGCTACTTGAATGGTGCAGCAGACACCCTAAATTGGCAACGCGCCAAAAAGATGCACGCCAAGGGCAGCTTTAGCCCCTCTTATGCTGGCAACATTCACTCAACCGAATATCTGTGCTGTGAGTACACACAAGTACCACAACAGCAAGTGATTGACTATGTGAAACAAACTTGTGTGGCATTTGATGCCGACTTGGCCATCATTGATATGAATAAAGATCAGCAGATTTCTGCTGATATGATGGAGTTGCCAAGCATTCATCCTGTGACGCACGAGCTGAAATATTATTTTCCTGAGATGCCTTGGGGCGTGGTTTTTGGAAAGCCCTATGTGGCGTTATTTGGCTTGCAGAATTTGCTTGATTGCCCAGCTTTTTGTGTTGAACAACTCTCTGATCACCATGTTTACATCCAGCTGACTGAACACATCCAAGCGGTGTTTGAGCAAGCAGAGCGCACCGATGCCATTCGTGAGCAGATTGCCAAAATCATTCATCCCTTTGCTTTTTGGCGTGCCGATCGTGTGTTTGACATTAACGGCTATCGGTTTTTTCAAGATGTAGATAAAGAAAACGCCTTTGAGCGCGTGATTCGCATTCCTGAACAAAGTTCTTATTTGGAGCTGTACGACAGACCGACTTTTCATTTGGTGAGCGATGCTTATATGCAAGCAGAAGTGCCTCCAATGGACGACAGCTACCTTGATGAAATGAAAGTTGTTGAGTCTTGTCGCTGGCGCTTTGCCATCAGTCAGCGTTGGATTTTTGCGCACATTCCCGAGCCAAACGCTCAATCGGATTTAAGCTCAGGAGAATCGGCAGAGTTTGAAATTTTTTATCACCCTGAAGACTATGATCTACCGCCAAGCAAATTGCTGTTTGTGCGTGCTTATAGCCGCTATGATGATAAGGATTTGGAAAAATATTGCGCACATGTGATGAACCAATGTATTTTGCACTATTGGCAATACACTGACAATTGGACGGATTTGGCTAAAAAAGTTGAATACAATGACGATTTTTCAGATCATGCTATTGTACACATTGACAAATACCGCCTGATTGAGCACATTGATGATTTTAAAATTTATCATCGCATTGCTATGAAAGTGTTGGTATTTCAAGATTTGGTCGTCAGGCTGATTTTTGAAGATCGTTATGTTGAGGATTTGGCGGAATCTGATCGGTTGATGCAGCCTGTGTTTGATAGTTTTGTGGTAAATAATCATTCCCAAAACCTATAGGCAAATCCAAGTTATTTTTGATAATATATCTCCAGTTGCAAAAGCTGATAAATTTCAGAGGTGGGGCGTGAGAGCTGATGAAGTTTGGTCTTATCGTACCAAAATCAAGAATTTGACTTGGATTATTCCCAAGGATCTTCCTAGTGGTGGTCAAAAAGGTGCTCACGGCGGCAAAGGTTCGGGCGCTTTTCATTATGAGCTTGGTGTTCTTATTGACAATAGTCGCAATTTACAAGAATTTCGTGCTGGTCTAATAAAACTGGGTCAGCGTTGGAGCATTCCCAATATTCCATTACCAAAATAACCTTTAAGGAGTAATTTTATGCATCGTATTTATCTTGGGTATTTTACAGAAACTGATACAGATAAGCTACACGCTGCTTTTGATATTGATGGAGAATTTATGAGAGTTCTTGCTAAAGATTATTTAGAAGATGGATGTGTGGAAATGTACACGAAACAAGATAGTTCTTGGTTTTTTGATAGCTACATTGCTTTACAAAATAATTTTCCCTTTGATATAAGTATGGAAATTCTTGAAAAAATAGATATAGATCAAGTCTTTGGTGTATTTTGGGTTAATTATGAAAAAGATCTTGTCTGCAAAAAAGGGGGAATACTAACTATTGTTGATGATTTTTATATTGAAAAATTTCCATGGGAAGGTTAATAGGGCACTAAAAGCTTATAAATATAGCCTTGATTGCAATGAAAACCTTATATTTTTACAGTGTTTTATTAGGTTTCTTATTAAAAACATTTTTATAAAAGTCTTATTTTTGATAATTTAATTTATCTCAAATATAAACTAAAATAAATAAAAATGGCAATATCTCCAAACTAAGATTACTGCTTATTGTGGTTAGATATAGAAACTGCCACATGGCGATACAGTAATTTTTCATAGCCTTGACCGTTCGGCAAGAAAATACACATTCTACCTACTCAGAGACAATTAAAAACACCATCAAACAATCAGCAGGTGTAATACAAAGATACGACCCAGAGAGCAAGAAATTAACCACCATTGCAGACTGGAGAAAAAGATAGGCAAGTTATATGATCAAAATCAAAACCCCCATCCACGCCACAATCTACACCAAAGAGATGTTGCACGACCCTGAACTGTTTATGGCGCGCGTGCGTCATTTTTGCGAGGCGATGCCGCAGCTTTATCCTGAAAAATTCGGCTTTGGCAATCCAAACACTGTCTTTGAATTAAACAAAAATCTGCTGATTCCGCGCTACTTGAATGGTGCAGCAGACACCCTAAATTGGCAACGCGCCAAAAAGATGCACGCCAAGGGCAGCTTTAGCCCCTCTTATGCTGGCAACATTCACTCAACCGAATATCTGTGCTGTGAGTACACACAAGTACCACAACAGCAAGTGATTGACTATGTGAAACAAACTTGTGTGGCATTTGATGCCGACTTGGCCATCATTGATATGAATAAAGATCAGCAGATTTCTGCTGATATGATGGAGTTGCCAAGCATTCATCCTGTGACGCACGAGCTGAAATATTATTTTCCTGAGATGCCTTGGGGCGTGGTTTTTGGAAAGCCCTATGTGGCGTTATTTGGCTTGCAGAATTTGCTTGATTGCCCAGCTTTTTGTGTTGAACAACTCTCTGATCACCATGTTTACATCCAGCTGACTGAACACATCCAAGCGGTGTTTGAGCAAGCAGAGCGCACCGATGCCATTCGTGAGCAGATTGCCAAAATCATTCATCCCTTTGCTTTTTGGCGTGCCGATCGTGTGTTTGACATTAACGGCTATCGGTTTTTTCAAGATGTAGATAAAGAAAACGCCTTTGAGCGCGTGATTCGCATTCCTGAACAAAGTTCTTATTTGGAGCTGTACGACAGACCGACTTTTCATTTGGTGAGCGATGCTTATATGCAAGCAGAAGTGCCTCCAATGGACGACAGCTACCTTGATGAAATGAAAGTTGTTGAGTCTTGTCGCTGGCGCTTTGCCATCAGTCAGCGTTGGATTTTTGCGCACATTCCCGAGCCAAACGCTCAATCGGATTTAAGCTCAGGAGAATCGGCAGAGTTTGAAATTTTTTATCACCCTGAAGACTATGATCTACCGCCAAGCAAATTGCTGTTTGTGCGTGCTTATAGCCGCTATGATGATAAGGATTTGGAAAAATATTGCGCACATGTGATGAACCAATGTATTTTGCACTATTGGCAATACACTGACAATTGGACGGATTTGGCTAAAAAAGTTGAATACAATGACGATTTTTCAGATCATGCTATTGTACACATTGACAAATACCGCCTGATTGAGCACATTGATGATTTTAAAATTTATCATCGCATTGCTATGAAAGTGTTGGTATTTCAAGATTTGGTCGTCAGGCTGATTTTTGAAGATCGTTATGTTGAGGATTTGGCGGAATCTGATCGGTTGATGCAGCCTGTGTTTGATAGTTTTGTGGTAAATAATCATTCCCAAAACCTATAGGCAAATCCAAGTTATTTTCGATAATTTATCTCCAAAGGAATTTGCTCAGTTGTGGTCTAATTCCCAAGCTCAATCAAAGATAACCTCTGTTTTAAGAAAGCCAGGTGGATATCACGAATGGATGATGGTTGCAAAATTTAGCATAACACCTGATGAGCTAAAGAGGATTTTATCTGACAAACATACAATTTTAAGTCCTGTTAGGCAGTTAGATGGAGGTCAATTTGAAAGAGTGGTTAATACTGGTTGGATTGTGGGTAAAGCCAGTCTTAATCAGGGGGAGGTGATACGACATACATCAAAATTTTAACAGATGTAAAAGGAAATCTTATTACCGTATATCCTATAAAGGGTGGTACACAATGAAAAAATATCAAACTTATAAATTGGTAAAAAGATCACTAATTAATAATTTTATACAGTGTATAGAGAGGTTAATTCAGAATAATGCCTGTAATCAAATTATTGCCGATGAGTTATTGAAATGGATTAATGATAATGAAGTTGAGTTAGTGGGCACTATTTTTGATAAAGTTTATGGTATTTTACAATATAAAGATTTAAATGTTTTGAATTACCCTATTTCTTATGCTAATCATATGGATATTGTACGCAGTCTAGAAAATTGCATAAAATTTAGAGCAAACACAGAAACATTAGCAATGATACTTAGGGATTGCTTGGAGGGTTTATTCTTTTTAGAGACAAACTTTATTTGTGCCAATTGCAAAACGAGTGGCTTAATAGTAGTTAAGGAAAAAGATCTTCTGTATGAATGTAGATCCTGCTCTTTTTTGCAAGATTTGAATGGAGATAAATATACGCCCAGTGAGGTATTAACCATACCCACGATTTCAGATTTAAAACAAATTGGTCAATTGATAAAATGAGTCTAAATAGCCATAAGGAGTAGTACAGTCTTACCCTAGATGGTGCTAATTTAAATACCAAACACCTAACTGGTACAGTTGGCGGTGATTTGATTGTCAAAAGCCGTCAAGACACTTATCAATACACTCATGATCAAAAACAAGCAGGATTTAGTGCCGATGTTGACTTTAATGGCAAACCCCAAAGCTTTAGTATCAATGGTGGCAAAACGGATGTAGATGACTCAAATACCCCAGCCCAAGCACAAAAAAACAAACTCATAAGCCAAGCCAAACTGATTGCAGGCATCAC
>ERZ1023425.188-NODE-188-length-8871-cov-5.627382_pt1 | contig 8871 bp, 5 predicted proteins | sample MGYA00380514_ERZ1023425 | MGnify/ENA primary metagenome ERZ1023425 (study PRJEB33173, sample SAMEA4830391) | metagenome | study: EMG produced TPA metagenomics assembly of the PRJEB25223 data set... | reverse complement strand
TACAAGCCCAATATGCCAAACAACTTCCTGTACCATCTGATTTATTCTATTTGGGTGGCAGATATAGCATTAAAGGCATTAAAGAGGGAAATTATTTATCAGGAGAACATGGCTTTAGCCTATCCCAAGAACTTGCTTGGCAATTGCCATTACAGAATCTTAATCAGCACTTTAGTACAAATGCAAACAGCGCCCAGTTGTATGTAAGTATTGATCAAGGCTATGTCTATGGAAAAAACACTCTTAACAATCAACGCCATATCTTGGCTGGAGCGGTTGGTATGAGGTATTATTTTCAAGGCAGTCAAGATCCAAGAATTCAAGAAACACAAAATGGCTTAACTTATTTCAAAGAATCAAATACTTATCTAAATAACATACCAACCACAGCTCATTTGGATATATTCATTGGAAAAGGAATTAAGACGCCTGAATTTATGAAGAAAGAAACCGTCGTGGGTGTGAGTGCCAGCATTGAGTTTTAAGTCATATTATTTTTTGTAATGGAGTGGAAGATGACTCACTTTGCATTATCTAAGTGAGTCATTAAGGCTTCTTCGATAATGATGCGCATCGGTACGCCACGACTGGCTGCTGCAACTTTAAGTCGCTGCGCCAAGGAAGCATCCAAATGAGCAATCACCGCCTTTCTTTCTGCCAAGGTTTTTTCACTGACGGCCAATGATTCTGAAAAATCTTGATGTTGCTTGTTGTCTCGAGTAAATTTGCCTTGCATTGCCATATAAGTCACCTTAATAATTTAATAAGTATAAAAATCTTGGCATTGTTAAATTAAAATACATATCTTAAGCTACCATTCCACTTAGCAAATAATAAATTCAACGTGTTTTCTATCATTTTTTCGGATTTAGAATAACACTTTGACTTTCTTCTAAATCTTGCTATGAAATGCCTAATGAGACTATTATAGCCCTCTATGGTAAAAGTTTGAGCTTTGCTTGTTATATGTTTTGGCTTTGGAATGACTTCACGATAAGATTTCCAGTAGTCACTACAAAACATTGAATGTTATGGGTATTTAACTGCTGATAAAGTCGTTTAAAGGTGTTAGTGTCTCTTTTACCACAGACAAAGCCTAAGATTTGTTTACTGTTTCTGTCAATGGCAATCCAAGTCCAGCAATAGTTTTTTTGTGCTTGGTGTAGCTATGAATTTCATCAAGCTCAACGATATCTATCGTTTGATTGGTATCTTGTCTAATTTGATGTTGCTTGCCAAGTTGTTTAACCCATTGATAGACTGTACCATAACTGATGTTAAGCACCCGACCTATTGAACGAAAACCCAGACCTTCTAAGTACATATCAATGGCTTGTTTTTTAATGTCATTACTTTTTTGGTTGCTTCGTTGCTTCACAGAAAAATAGTGATTGCAACCTTTGCATTTGTATCGTTGTTTGCCATTGTTGAAGCCTGCTTTTACAAAGTGTGTGCAGTGACATTATCTTAAAACTATCCCCATCTTTCTTTAGCCAAATATCTGTGTTATTATTCGCGATTATTTCTGCTTTATTGCCAAATTCATAATTCAGCAATAAAATTAAAAGGTCTTAAAACAACAAGGACAGTCCTCCATGAATCGCTTTTGCTATCGTGTTATTTTTAATAAGAACCTAGGAAGATTGGTTGTTGTTTCTGAAATAACGAAAGCACAGGGAAAATCAGGCAATTTGGGTGGTAGTCTTGGTAAAAAGCCAACTTGGCTTCCCATCTCTTTGATGACAAAGCTTGCGCCATTAACCATCGCTTGTTGGCTTGGCTGTAGCGGTTCTGCATTTGCCAATGTTATTTCTGACAGTCAAGCACCTGTCTTTCAAAGACCTGTCATTGCTGCCGCCAAAAACGACAGTCAGCAAACCGTTGCCCTTGTTCAAATTCAAACCCCAGTTCAGGGAATATCTCATAATAAGTACACACAATTTGATGTACCCAATCAAGGTATTGTTCTAAATAATGCTCGTACAGGAGCAAGCACCCAATTGGTTGGTGCAGTAGCTGCCAATCCTTTTTTAAAGCAAGGTGAGGCACACACCATTGTCAATGAGGTTCGTAGCAGCAAGGCAAGCCACTTGGCAGGCTCCATCGAAGTTGCTGGACAAAAAGCCAATTTGGTGATTGCCAATCCATCAGGCATTACAGTTACTGGTGCTGGCTTTATTAATGTGCATGAAGCAACCTTATCGACAGGTCAAGTAATCAACAAGCAAGGACATATTCACCACACTGTCAACAAGGGTACCATTGTCATCCAAACACCAAAGAGTGCGAATGCAGCCACTCAAACAACGACTAACAATATTGGTCTTGGTGGACCAAACAAAAACGCCGACTTGGTAAATCTGTACAGCAAGACCGCCAACATTAACGCTCAAGTACAGGCAGAATATGCCATTACCACCGTTACTGGGGCCAACCAGATCAGTGATGTAGGACAAGTTACGCCCATCACCAGTAATCAAACGACTACCAATACAACAAAACCCACGACTGCCATTGACATCAAGTCCCTAGGTGGAATGACAGCTGGCAGCATTAGCTTGGTTGGTACCGATAAGGGCTTTGGGGTAAATCAAGCAGGCAGTCTAAATGCCAAACAAGCCATTACCATCACCGCAGATGGTAAAATTACCCACTCTGGTCAATCAAGTGTACAGCAAGGGGTGGTCAGCCTAAAAAGTAACACCGCAGTGGGATTGAATGGCTCAACCAGCAATAAAACTACCATTTGGGCCAGCAAAGACATCGCCATGAGTGCACCTACCATCATGGCCAACCATGCCTCTTTGAACAGTACCAGCAACATCACATTGCAGGCCAAACAAGAGCTTGGCACAAACAACACAACAATTCATGCTGGTAAAAAGATTGAGGCAATTATCTTTGACAATCCAACACCAAAAAACACAAATGGTACGGCCAGCTTCACCAACACAACCTTTACAACCCAAGGGGCGTTGACCACTGCCAACTTGCAAGGTAATTTAACACACAACCAAAGCATCATTGATGCCACAGGCAATGTCTCAAGCTTTGCTAAAGACCAGCAAACACTTGACCATACCAATATCACCAGTCAGGCCAACATCCAAATCCAAGCTAACAGCGATCTGATTGTCAACAACAGTCAAATTAACTCCGCCAAACACACCACCATCTATGTTCAAGGCAATCAAACCACCACAAACAGCACCTTAATTGCCAAAGGCATTGTCAGTGATGTGGTCAAGGGTGATCATCGTATTAACGGTAATAGCACCTACCAAGGCGGTGCTGTCTTGTTTGACAGTACAAGCCTTACCTTAAATGGTAGGCTCATTGCCAGAACGACCAAATCACCACTACTCAATAGCAACGAAAACGCACAAGTGCTCAACGGTTCTTTATCCATTCAAACGGACCGTGCGCTTACCCTAAACAGCACAAATCACAATTTAGCCATCGGTGGAGATATTAGCCTAGTCAGTCAACAAGGCAAGCTTACCCTACAAAACACCAATCCCGTCACCAATGGCAATCAAGCACACTATACCTTAAACGCTCATCAAGGCAATCTCACTTTGCAAGGCAGTGAAGTGCAACTACAAGGTGTCAACCTAAAGTCCAAAAATAACCTCACTGTCTATGCCACCCAAGGTAGTGTAGTGATGGATGGGGTTAAGCGTGAGTTTAGCAATAAAAATCAGAGTGGGAGCGATCAAAAGCGTGCCTTGGAGGCAAAACTTGATGAAGCCACCAAGCTAAGTCTTACCACAAGAGCCGATGCATTCACCAACACCAAATCCAGAATTGAAAGCCAGTTAGGCATTTTAAACAACAACTCAACTGGCTTTATTCACACCCCAACCACCTTAGGCTCACAAGCTGGTGACATTGGTGTGTATGCCAAACAAGGCATTCTTTCACAAGGCGCCTTACTTAACGCCGTAAGTGGTAACATTACCCTAGAGGCGCAAGGCGTGCTACCGTTTGCCTACCAGCAAACAACCAAGTCATCGCAGTCAGGCAGCTCAAACCAATCTGATGCCGAAACCCAAACTGACAAGGCGGCCTCCATCATCTTAACAGGCAGCCAAAACCGTTATGAAATCGGTCAAGACGGCAATGACCACCACCGCCTTTTAAGCTTTGGTTCACCAAGCATGTTAACCGCTGGTAGAGACATCGACATTCGCGCAACCAAAGCAGCCACTGACAAGCAAGATGAGACACCAACTTTGGTCTTGCAAGGCACAAAAGCGAAAGCCAATGGTACAATTGACATTCGTGCTAATCATCACCTACTGCTTGATGTTGGTATCGACTATGAATATGGCTATGATAAAACCACGCACAAACATGGCAAGTGGTATAAACGCAAATACACCACAACCACAACAATCAACGAGTGGGTGGATGCTGATGTTGTTGAACTAACGGCGGGTAATTTACGCTTACAAACAACAGGTAATGACAGCAATAATGGTCAAAAGCACCATCTAGACATCTATGGCGCTGAACTAAACACTACTGGCAACATCACACTGGGTGCCAGTGGCAATATCAATCTGTACGCTACACAAGATACTCACACCACCCAACAAAACAGCCATACCAAGAAAAAATTCCTAGGTATTAAGACTGGTACCAGTAATAGCAAATACAACTTTAGTCAAATCGCTGCCGTACCAGCTTCCTTATCTGCGCAATTCATCAGCAGTCGCTCAGAAGGAGATACCCTGCTTGAAGGCACGCGCTTTGAGTACCTCAAAGGTGCACAGATCAGTGCCGGCGGCAAAATTCAGCTATTGGCAGCCTTAAGTGAGCTACAAACCGCCACTCAACGAGAGGACAATTGGGTCGTATGGCAGCGCACCCAAGGCGAAGGTCAACACACTCAGACAGCCCAACTGCCAAGCTTTACAGGTACAGCAGCCCCCGTGTTTGAAGCTCAAGGTGGTTTGGTTGTTCAAATCCCCGATTCTGAGAAAAACAAACAACGAAAAGAGTTGACTGAGCAAATCCTAGATCTTGCCAAACAACCAGAATACAGCTACCTAAACGATCTGGTGAATCGCAATGATGTTGATTGGCAGCAAATCATCCTAACCGACAAAGACTGGGATTATAAGCAGCAAGGACTGACCCCTGCTGGTGCTGCGATTGTGGCGATTGCGGTGGCTTATGCGACAGGTGGCGTAGGTACAGCTCTGACAAGTACTGTTGCAACAGCAACAGGCAGTACCACCCTAGGCACCATGACAAGTGCTGCCTTTAACTCATTGGTAACACAAGCCAGCATCAGCCTAATCGATAACCAAGGCAACATCAAGCAAACACTCAAAGACTTAGGCAGTAAACAAAGCGTCAGACAACTTGGTTTTGCCATCGCAAGTGCTGGGATTGGTAGCAAAATCAACAAAAGCCTAGGACTATCAAACACCGACATCACCCAAGCAGGCTTTAATGACAGACTGATCAAAGGCATTGCCGATGGTACCAGTCGTGGACTGCTAGAAAGTGCAGTATATGGGGTGGATTTGGAAGAGGCTTTAAAACAAAGCTTAACCAAAGAGCTTGTCGGTCTAGGCACTCAAAACATCTTCAAAGACATCATCCATGACATCGATGGTGATACACTAGCACGCAACATCGCTCATAAACTTGCCGCAGGTTTAACAGGCTGTCTATCAGCACAAGCCACTGATAACGCCTGTGAATCAGGAGCCATTGGTGCTGTCGTTGGTGAGATGTGGGGTGATTATCATAACACCTTAGACCCATCACACCCAAACTACCAAAACCAAAAAGACAAACTCATTAGCCAAGCCAAACTGATTGCAGGCATCACCGCTGCTTATGCTGGTGAAGATGTCAATGTGGCTGCTGGTGTGGCAGCGGAGGCGGTGGAGAATAATAGCTTAAGAGCTGTTGTTCAGACTGTAAAAATAGCAGGAAAGCTCGTCCAGGTTGTTGTAAAAAATGGCAAGGTTACAATTAGAGATCTAAAAACTATATTAAATAAAGAGAAGTTGGATATCATTCAGGATTTCCGAACAATAACAGACGGTCAGCTCAACCTTGAGGATGCTCAGGCTGTTATTAATCTACTAATAGGTATTAAGTTTAAAAATGAAAATAATACCAATAAAATTCAAAGTATATTAAAAAATCGGCATTCACCCTTACCATTCCCAAATGCTGTCACTTCTCAAAACAATGGATTGAGTTATAAATCCAATCAAAAGCACACACTGGGGCAACCAGGAAATAGAACAAATGCAGGAATTGAGCCGGAAAATTCCTTTAAGCTCTTTGGTAATTCTGTTTCCGGTGGAGATAAAAGATATGCTATCGATTCTAATGGAAACATACATCAATTTGCAAATTCCAATGATGGTACTTGGCATTGGGCTGGTCGTACAGGTAAAGATCAGCCAGAATCGCAACGCTTAAATTCATCAAACATTCCAAATAATGTCTTTGGCAAATTGGGGACGACTTACAATAAGGTAAAACGTAAATGATATTTGAAATCCCATGTAATAGGCAGTCATCAGAATGCTCCAAAAGGCTGTCTATCATTATCGAAAATTTAGGCTCTGATTTCTTTAGTGTGAATTTCTGCGTGGATATGAATTTCTTTCCGCATTATTTGGCATACAATTTACGTGGCATATTTTTAAAGTCTTTTGACAACAAGGAGATTTTTGAAAATCAAGTAAATTATGATTTTTTTAATCTAGATGATAGAAGGTTAATGATACGCCTCATTCAAGAATCTTTTGTATATATGTATAGAAGAGAGGAAATTATTCAATTGAATTTGTACCCTCGAGAATACGATGACTCATGGTTTGAAAATTATGACTTATTATTTGATAATATTTCAAATAGGGAGGAAAATAGAGATAAATTATGGGAGATTGATTCTATGGAATATACAAACAATGGGTATTTTATTTTTATTGTAAATCACCTTAAAAACACTAAAGTTGTTTTTATCAGCTATAACAAAAATTTAGATGATGAGCTAGGTAGGTTTTGTAACCCAGAAGCCATCAAGAAGAATCCAAAGTTTTTTGATGAGTCTATATGGTCAGTACGAGTGGTAGAAGTATATACTGCCGAGTTTCTTGCGGTGATCAAACAGATTATTAATTATTTATCAATGTCGAATGATGCTAATTCTCAATGCCATCTAAAGCAATAATACACCGACTATCATCGCTTTAGATGGTATGGACATACAAATCCCTATCTCTCAAAAAGAACAAAAGGCAGGTATCACACTACAAGAACAAATTGACACACTCATACAACAGCCTGAGTATAGCTATTTAAACCAGTTTATTGATAGAGAAGATACCACTTGACAAGAGATTGTCTTAGCAGAAGATGGCTGGGATTATAAGCAGCAAGGACTGACCCCTGCTGGTGCTGCGATTGTGGCGATTGCGGTGGCTTATGCGACAGGTGGTCTTGGGTCAGAACTTTCGGCATCTATTGTGAGTGCGACAAACAGTACAGCATTAGGAGCGGCAGGAAAAGCAGCTTTAATCAGCATCAGTCAAAAAGCCAGCATCAGTCTCATTAACAATCAAGGAAATCTAAAAGCCGTATTTAAAGAGCTTGGAGATGACAGCACAGTCAAAGGCGTTGTTACTGGTGCAGTTACAGCAGGCTTATTAGAAAAAATAGGCGGCACGGACTGGGCAAAAGATTTAGGTAAAAACACCCAAAATGGATTTGATGATAAATTATTTAAAAGCATCATTGATAGCACGGCATCTGCTTTGGTTCAAACAGGCATTCAAGGTGGCAGTCTTGGTAATAATCTAGAAAATGCGCTAAAATCAGGTCTGGCAACTGCCATCCAAGGTGAGACTGCGACCTATATCAAAGGCTTGGAAGATGCCAATTGGCTGCTACACAAAATTGCCCATGCTGCTGCTGGCTGTGCTGCTGGTGCATTACAAAAAGACTGTGAATCAGGGGCAATTGGTGCTGCGGTGGGGGAGGTGGTGGCTGGACAGCTATCTAGGTCATATTACCAAAATATTGATGGCGATACCATTCTAGTTTTAACAGACGAACAAAGAAACTCAATTATTAAGCAAAGCCAGCTTGCCGCATCTGTAATCGCTGCTTATTCAGGGTATGATGCACAAATTGCTGCAAATACTGCAGAAACCTCTGTAGAAAACAATGCGATTTGGGCGGCGATTCCAGTGGTTATTTATGTAGTTGATAAGGTCTATACCGCTTATCAAGTCTATCAAGACATTAAAGCCTTAACTGATGGCAAAACCAGTGTTGATAAGCTAGCAAAAGAAAAGGGCGAATCGTACATTACGCAAGCCATTGCTGGCAATATTGGAAAGTATGGCTACAAGATTATTAAATCGGGTGGCAAGAGGGTTGTACAGGCTGTGCAATCCAAGACCGTCAACCACGCATGTACCGTCTATTGCTTCACCGCAGGTACACTCATTCACACCATCCATGGTTTAAAACCCATTGAAACCATTGAACATGGTGATTTAATTTGGTCAAGACAAGAGTTTGGTGATGAGTATGACTACCGTCCTGTCATCGCTACTAAGGTCACACCCAATCAAGAAATCTATGAAGTTGTTGTCAAACACAGCAACAACTCCACAGAAACCTTTAAAACCACTAAAGAACATCCATTTTGGGTAGAAGGTATTGGCTGGCTTAAAGCTTCTTTACTAGAACAAGGTATGACCCTACTTGACAAACATGGTCTGCCTAATGTTACAATCCTCAGCCAAACAAAGCTAACCCACACCGATACCGTCTACAACTTTGAAGTACAAGACTTCCACACCTACCATATTGGTGAATATGGGG
>ERZ1023425.182-NODE-182-length-9166-cov-12.417408_pt1 | contig 9166 bp, 6 predicted proteins | sample MGYA00380514_ERZ1023425 | MGnify/ENA primary metagenome ERZ1023425 (study PRJEB33173, sample SAMEA4830391) | metagenome | study: EMG produced TPA metagenomics assembly of the PRJEB25223 data set... | reverse complement strand
CATTCTAGCAGATAATCTAGGTTTGGTGTTGGGTTGATACAAGGGCGAACGGTTTCTGTAGTAAAATACAATTTTGTTAGCTGTATGTCACAGGCATTTTATTTTTAAAAACTCAAAACCACCCCATTGGCACATTCCGCTCAACTCACACCCCATCATGGGTAAAATTGACAGTATTTTGCCCATGACAAATCGTTAATACACACTTTTATCGCCAAAATCCAAAATCACGTCTTTTTTTACTTGTTATTTTGTATCTTTTTGGTTATATTGAGAATGCGATTAACTTCCATCCACCAAATAGGGAATTACCATGGGAATGTTTGACTTTCGTCATTTTGACAGTGACCAATCCGCCGAACTCATGCACACCACTAGTAAGCTGGCTCAGCATGCCAATGTCGCCAGTTTTGCCAAACTCGTGCCTGATGGACTAAAAGACATCAATGCCGCCCTAACCCTACCCGACGGCTGGCGTTCACTTACCCCAGCCGAGCTCAACCTACCAAACAATGCCGTGGACATCTATGGCTACTACACTTTTGTCAGCACCATCACCGGCGACCGCCCGATTAATGGCTCAGGGCCGCAGGTTCTATTGGTTGGTGAATTTGATGATGCTGGCAAGCCCACTCGCCTTGGCATCAGCTGGGCTGGCACCAATGATTTGCTTGATGTGGCGGATTACTTTCATCTTAACGAAGGCAAGATTGCCCCCAACATGCAACCACTTTTGCAAGCCATCAAAGACTACGCCACCGCCCACGACCTATCGGGCGAAGATGTGTTGGTCACAGGTTATAGCTTGGGTGGTGGCTACACCAACATCATGGCAAAACACCGTGAATCATTGGCTGATGGGTTTTTTAACGATGCGGTATACATCGGTCATGCTAGCCCTGTTATCTATGACAATCCTGATGTCATTTTGAATATGGGCTATGAAAATGATGCCGTCTATCGCATCACAGGCTCTCACATCAATGTTGCTGATGCCATCGCTGGTGGTGGCCCTGTATTGTCTAACATAGACAAGGATTTTGACAGCAGTATTGATAACGTGGTATTGGTGACAGGAGCGTATGCTTCGGCATTATGGGATGTCAATAACCCCTTTGTCATGTCGCTCATCAACACTGCCCAAGGCTGGGCAGCACACACAGGTGCATTAGGTCAAGATACTTTGGAGCGTATCACCAACTCATCTTTTTATGAACTCACTCACAGAGACAGCCGTGTCATCATCGACCAGCTAAATGCTGCCGAACGTCTTAGCATGTGGGTCAAGGACAAAAGCCATCAGGCGGACAAAGTTGGTAGCTTTATCATCGGCTCAAACCACAACAACCTTATCCAAAGTAGCAACCAAGGCGACTATATCGATGCCAAAGACGGCAATGACCGCATCGTACTGGCACAAGGAGCAGACCGTGTGGATGGTGGTGCAGGCGTTGATACTGTCATCTTACAAGGCAAAAGCCAAGATTGGCACGCCTACCGACTGTCTGATGGCACAGTATTCATGAACGCCAAAGACGGCACAGGCATCAAACACCTTGAAAATGTTGAGAAAATCGGCTTTGATAACGAATCCTACACCCAGATTCGCCCTTATGACATCAGCTCAGAAGGTCTCGCCTCCAATCGCTATCTCATCAAAAGTCGCAATACAGACATCGGCTATCAAGACCACCTTGAAGGCAGTGAATCAGACGATGTCTTGACAGGCGACATCATCTTTGCCAGAGAAGGTAATGACGTTCTATACGCACTAAACGGTGTCAATGGTCTGTTGCACGGCGGGGCAGGCGATGACCGTCTGTTTGGCAACGATGGCAATGATCATCTATATGGTGGTGAAGGCAACGACTATCTGTATGGTGGTAAAGGCAATAACATGCTGTTTGGCGGTATTGGCGATGACACTTTTGCGTTCAACCAAGAAAGTGCTGGCTTGAACATCATTCGTGACTTTAACAGCTATATTGGCGACCATGACAAAGTTGTCTTTGACAATGTTTTTGCCGACACGAATGAGCTTAGCCAAGCCACCCGTCATATCGGCAATGATGTCCACATCAGAACCGCTGATTTGCACATCATCATCAACAACACCAACGTTGATGACGTCTTGGCTCACACCAGCATATCAGGGGCATAAACCGCATCATCCACCAACAAACCACACCCCAAAAGTGACACAACCAACTTTTGGGGTGTTGTTATGACAAACAGATTGTACTTTTGGGACAAACCTGCTCAGCAGTTTTATCAAAAAACAATCTGCACTTTATTTTTTTGGCTCTGCAAACTAACATCAAGGCTAGCCGTCCAGCCATCAATATAAACCCTGCCATCTTTTAAAGCATCCAACAGCACATCTTCGCTCACTTTATGACTGTCGGTGATGTAGTAATTACTGCCAAGTTTGTACATGCACTCATCGATGATGGCAATCAGCACCTGTGTTGGCTCATCAATACCCACTTTAAATATCATGTGATAAATACGACTCATCGCATTGGTATGCTCTTTGGGAAAAGCAATTTGACAATTCTCTTCATCCAGCGTCAATATCGGGGCAGGTATGCTATCAAAGACCTTATAACCAATATCGGGCAACTGTTTTTTATCACTCTCGGCTACATCTTTTTTGGCGTTATGTTGCTCTATATTAGCCTTAATGTTCTCTCCTGCACGATTTAGGCGTTCTATGGTAATACTTGAAATCACAGGTGGTAAATTATTGTCCAAGCAGAATTTGTACTCATCTTTCTTTTTGATGGGGTCTATTGGTTCATCTATTTGACAAAGTATGAATTTACGATGACCGCCATCTTCTGCATTTAATTGCATGACCGCATGACCTGTTGTACCAGAACCTGCAAAAAAGTCTAGGATTATATCAGATGAATCAAAGCCGTTATATATAATCGTATTTAACAAATATTTTAATAGCGATATGGGCTTAGGGTGAGTAAAAACCTTGACATCAAATAATCGATTTAGGTCAGAGTTTCCACTTAGAACATCGCCCACTTCTTCATTGGGTATAATTGTAGTGGGTGCCAAATCTGATGTTTCAACTTTTTGAACATAAGGGACAAAACCACTCGTCTTTATAACAATTTTAGTGCCTTTTTTTATTTCATTTTCAAGATATGATTGAGACCAAGTAACTCTCCCTGATAAATCAAAGTCGTCTTGCAAAACACCATTGGATACCCTTACATCATTATGTAAGATATATCCTGATTTTAATTCACCTGCCTTATATAATCCATCTTGAAGTCTTACATCCACCCATTCTTTTTTAAAAAACAATCTTGAAATATTTGATTTATTCTTTGTAAGACTCGGTAAACCTTCCGTTCTTTTTTGCTGTCCTACCAATTTTGATACAGAACGTTTGTTTTTTGCATAACATAAAATGTACTGCCCATTTTCTCTTTCGATTGATGAACTGTTATCAGGTCTAAAATTACTATGCCATATATAATTCTCAACAAAATTCTCTTCCCCAAACACATCATCACACAACAGTTTTAAATTCGCCTGTTCATTATCATCAATGCTAATAAAAATCACCCCATCATCGCTCAATAACTCCTGTGCCAATAGCAAGCGTGGATACATGAATGACAACCAACCATTGTGGCTTTTTTTGGTCTTAAAACTAAAATCCAACCGAGCAAAATCATCTTCTGACAAATCAACCAAACCCAACACTTCGGCTTCTTCTTTATCAAATTTGTCAGGATAAATAAACTCATCGCCATTGGTGTTATATGGCGGGTCAATATAAATACACTTGATTTTGCCTTTATAATAATGCTTTAAAATCTTTAAACCGTCTAAATTATCCCCTTTTAATACAAGGTTTTTTGTTGTATCAATATCTTTGCTCATCGCTGTATTTAACACCAACTCTTTATCCGTTTCTTGTTGGTATTTGGCACGGGCAAAGTTACGACCAATAAAATTTAGCCCATAGCCATTGACTTTATCATCAATGGGTAAGCCCAAAAGGGTCTTTAACTGCATCAAATCTAATTCATTATCACGAATCACCATTGGATAATGCTCTTTTAGATAATCAAGCAATGGATGATTGGCATGACCACCATCAATCACGGCAAAACCAGCGTCTAAAAAATCTTGCTTCATTGTTGTCTCCTAGTATTAATCAGTATTAATCAGTGCAGATAGTTGGGTTTTGTTGATGCGTTCTTTAAAGACGATTTTTATGTCGTCTTTGCCTTGTTTTTGATGATATTCATTGAGTGCATCAAAATATTTTTTGGCGATGTCAATTTTTGCTTTTTCGTCAGGCGGTATGTTGGTAGATTTTTCATAACCTTTGCTCTCCACCACCAAAAAGACTTGATTGCCATTTTTGCCTTTGATGGCATAACAAAAATCAGGATTGTATTCACCCAGTGGTGTTTTGATTTTTAGGCGTGGCAATTTTGCAAAAATCTCAATTTCACTAATATCAGGGTCTTGCTCAATAATCTCCAACTCAAAGTCACTGTCATATTCAATCACGTTTTCAAACACCCATTTGGCTTTTAGCGAAAAATCTTGGGGTATGGGCTTTTGAAATTTGCCCGTACTGCCGATATCTAGATAGGTCGCCTTATCATCGGTTTTAAACACGTTGGCTTTTACCGCATGCTGTATCATGCCATAGCTGATTTTGGTTTTTAATACACCCATCAAATTCTGTTTGATGATATCTGCCATTTCTTTTTGGGCTTGTTTTGGGTTATTGACAAATGTTTTTTGTTTAAATTCAAGACTTAACGCATTAAATATCCGCACCACAAAAGACAAAGGCGTTTTACTGTCCACGGCAAGCTGACGAACCAACAACAGATAATCCACCTTGCTGACATAGGTAGAACCATCAACGATGCTTTTGCTAACCGCCTGATTGGACTGCATTTTTTCAACATGTAGCTCAGAACGTGTGGTTTCTAGCATGACCTGACTGATGTCCAAACTCTCAATCTGAGCTTTGATGTTGCCAATAAGCTGAGTCTCTTCTGCTTTACTCATCTTTTCAAGCAAAAAATTGGTGTTTTTATAAATGGCATGCCAAAGCTCTTCAAACGCCCTAAGATGAGTGGACTTGATGATGACTTTGTCTTTGCCTTTGTTATTCTTATTGGCGTTTTTTACGTATTCTTTGATGTTGTTTGAAAACAGCTTGGCAATCATTTGTTTGTGGTCGGCAGGCAGTACCAGTGTTTTTAGTTGCTCATCAAAATCATCAGAACGCCCATAAACATCAAAGCCGTCTTCTGTATCTTCAAAGACAATCAAGTCATTTTTTTCCAAGGCTTTAAAAATGGCTCTGGCGGTTTTTTTATCAGCCCCATCGCCCACAAGGCGTTGCCTAATCTCATGTTCGGTAAATCGCTTTGCCAACAAAAACGAGTTTTCCAAAATCTCTTTTTGGATACTTTCCACAAAACCCTGCTCTTTGCTAGACACCACCACATCTAAATTATTGATTTGCCAAAATAATTCTTGGTCATTATCCAAAAAGTTGAGCGTTTGGCGTTGCAAATCTTGATTGACCGCAATGCGTAGCCCACGCCCTATTTGTTGCAATTTTGAATTTTCACTGCCCTGATTGGACAGTTTGCAGATGGTAAAGATGTTTGGATTGTCCCAGCCTTCTTGCAGTGCCCAAATAGAAAAAATAAAGCGGGTTGAGCTCTCAAAGGACAACAACCGCTTTTTGTCTTTTAAAATCTCATTAACGCCAGCCTTGATTTTTTCATCGACGCTACTGCCTTTATCGCCTGAGAAATAACCTTTATGAACTTGTAGCTCCCCATCGTTGTCAAAATCTTTTTGCAGATATTGGCAATAGGCACTGTCTTTATCAAGTTTTGTCAAAATCTCTTGGCGGATTTTTACATACTCTTCTTCAAACATGGTTTTGATTTTTGGTGAGTCGCCACGAAACAAACCAATGTTATTTTCCATAAAAAACAGACTGAGCGTTTTAATCCCCTTATCAAACAAAGCCTGTTCTTTGTCAAAATGCAGTTTGATGGTGTCATGTATCATGACCCTTAGGGAATCATCAGAGATGGCATAGTCCACTTTTTCTAGCGTGCCATCGACCAAAACGATCGCATCTTTGTTGATTTTTTTGATGGATTTGCCGTTGAACAGTCCACCAACACCCAGTGCCTGCTTCACCAACATACCATTTTCAAGGCGATTGACCATCGCTTTTTTGGCTTTGGGGTCTGTGCCAATCAGCGTATCTGTATTTTCGATGACATCTTGGGTGTAGACCACTATTTTTTTGACCAAACTTTGTTGAAACGCAGTTAAGCTGTCTAGCACATACGCCACGTTGGATAGTTGCAGGCTGTCCGCTTTTTTTGGAAAAGTCGCCCCAAAACGCAAGAAAAAATTATCAAAACCTTCAAAATATTTCTTAAATGCATTGCCTTCAAAACGGTGTGGTTCATCCATGATGACAATCGGATTGAGTCGTTTTAGGCATTCTAGGTAGGATTTTGGCACGCCCTGATGAGCAACAAACAAATCGGGCGTATGAAGGTCTTTTTCCAAAGGTCGATTAAGAATGTTGCCACCTTTGTCAAACGAGCTGGGCGTCATGACTAGGGCAGACAAATCCCCAGATTTGATGAAATCATTGATGGCAGAGACATTGCTACTTTCATAGACAAAGACGTTAATTTCCTTGCCGTGAGCGTCATTATACAGACCTTTAAAGTAGTCTTTGGTGTCTTCAAGATTGGTTTTAGTGCCTTCACGAATGGGTACGGTGGGAGTTAAGATGATGAATTTTTTGTAGCCAAAATGCTTAGTTAGCTCAAAAATCGCCTTGATAAAGGTAAAGGTTTTGCCTGTGCCAGTTTCCATCATGACATCGATATTTTTACTGTCGCCATTGATGGGAAATTGGTAGTTATTGTTGGTGTAATGCGTAGATAACGTGCTGACTATGTCGCCACTTTTATGAAAATCATCAAAAATCCCCACGATATTAGCGACGGCTTTTTCTTGGTATTCTTGCTGTTCATAATAGAATCTTTTTTCTTGATGTAAATCACTCACAACATCAACCCCAATTTTTTGTAGGGCTGACGAGCGTACTAAGCTAGTGCTGTGCTGTGCTGTGCTGTGCTGTGCTGTGCTGTGCTGTGCTGTGCTGTGCTGTGCTGTGAAGCATAAAAATTCCTTTAACTCATCTCAAGGGTTTATTTTAAAAAAATAGGATGTGTCCGTCCTTTTTAACACAATTTATACATTAAATCTCTTTCCAAACTAAAAAATAAACCCTTGTAAGTATTGGGGTTGAAGTTTTTAAAAATCTACAAAAATCAGGGTTTGGAAAGAAGTCTATTTAGAAAATACCCCAAACCAGAGATTTGGGGTATTTTAATGGCATAGATAAGCGTGTAAATCTATTATTTTTTGCCACGGTTGGCAAATGCACCGAAACGCTTGTTGAAACTTGCCACACGACCTTCGTTAGATGCTTGACGTTGCTCACCGGTGTAGAATGGGTGAGATGCACTTGAAATATCAAGTGGGAAATATGGGTATTCGGCACCTTCGTATTCACGAGTGGTTTTGGTCGCCACAGTAGAGCGAGTTAAAAAATAGACGTCCGCATTGGTGTCGTGGAACAATACTTCGCGGTATTCTGGGTGAATGTCTTTACGCATGATAAAAAATCCAATTAACCTAAGCACTAACAAAAAGGCATGTTTAACATTTTATCCAACATATCAAAGGACAAAATGAGCCGGTTGTAGCCATATCATCATCAACCAACTTTGACATGATACACCACAAAGTCATTTATTAGCCAACCTAAGTGGGAGATAAAATACAAAATAAAAAAGTCATTTTAACGCAAAACCATTTATTTTTCAATAAAAATTACACCAATTCTTGTAAATTTGTTATACTTAGGGCGTGCCTGCCTTTGGTATTTGCAATGAAAAATGTCTGTTTAAAAAAGCAGGGGAATCGCACGTTTTTCAAGGAAAAACAAAGGCTGTGAGTTTTCTATCAGACAAGTTTTTATTTTAAATTAAGTGGTCGGATAGCGATTTTTCATGCAAAAATTGATAAAAGTGTTAAATTTTCATCGTATTTTATGAAAATGTTATCAGTGGTAGGCACATCCTATACTCACGTTGTCTATTTTTAAAAATAACGGAAAATATCATGCAACTGTCAAACCTAGAACACCTACCCAACCACACCATCACCGAACGTCTAGACGTGGTCTATGGCAGTACCGTCCGCACCAAGCACGTCGGCAAGGACTTTTTGGCGGGACTCAAAAATATCGTGGGCGGAGAATTAGTCGCCTACACCGAGCTCCTAGAAGAAGCTCGCCAAGAAGCGTTAGAACGCATGATAGACAAAGCCTACGCCATGGGAGCGAATGCCGTTGTAGGCGTGCGTTTTTCCACATCTAATGTGGCGGTGGGTGCATCTGAGATTTTTGTGTATGGCACCGCCGTCAAGGCAGTAAGAAATACCTAGTCAGACAGACCAAGCCCACATACCGCTTTTGTCAGCCCCATCTCTTTTGAGTAAGAATCATGGACATCATCAAGCTAATCTTGAACAACCCACAAATAGTCATCGCCATTATTTTATTTGGGATTGGTTGGTATTTTGGCACAGCCAATGAACGCAAACACTTAGCCATCCTTGATGATGACGAGCGTTTGCTTGGACACATCATTATTTCAAGCGAACGCTTTTTTGCACCAACTGTTCAAACAGATGGCATGCTTGTCATGGGAAGCGTTTCTATCGCCCAAGACAGGTTTAAGCTTGTGTTTGCAGATTTTTTAAGCCTATTTGGGAAAAACCTAACCGTCTATGAAAGCCTGTTAGATCGTGGTAGACGTGAAGCGATTGTACGCATGAAACGGCAGGCTTATGAGCATGGTTATAATCAAGTCTACGGCGTAAGGATTGAAACGTCGGCGGTAGATGGCGGTGGTGTGGAAGTGCTTGCTTATGGGACGGCGGTATCTAGCATAGGCAACCCAAATATACCACCAAGACTGCCAGCTCATCTTTGACCCCCCCCTAACACCCCACATCATCAACACGCCTTCTAACCACCCCCGTGTGCGTTAAA
>ERZ1023425.181-NODE-181-length-9309-cov-7.020207_pt1 | contig 9309 bp, 14 predicted proteins | sample MGYA00380514_ERZ1023425 | MGnify/ENA primary metagenome ERZ1023425 (study PRJEB33173, sample SAMEA4830391) | metagenome | study: EMG produced TPA metagenomics assembly of the PRJEB25223 data set... | reverse complement strand
TACCTTGCATTATAGCACCGTTTACCTTGCATTATAGCACCGTTTACCTTGCATTTGACACCTTTGTCAGAAGAAGGTATAATAACACCTTTATTGTTTTTAGGTGCTAATTTATATAGCACCGTTTACCTTGCATAATTAGAAATTGTATGAATAAAAATCTCGTTGTTAAAGATAATGCACTCATCAATGCTAGTTACAATCTTGAGTTGGTGGAACAACGTCTTATTTTACTTGCAGTGGTTGAGGCAAGAAGAACGAATCAGGAAATTAAATCAGATGATTTCTTGACTATTTGTGCTGAGAATTACATCAATGAATTTGGTGTCCATAGGAATGTTGCGTATCAGGCTCTAAAAGATGCGTGTAGTCATTTGTTTGAACGCAGGTTTACTTATCAGAAGCTAACACCGAAAGGTAATAAGGAGACGATTACGAGCCGTTGGGTTCAAAGCGTCTCCTATGTGGAAAACGAGGCGATTGTTAGGTTGAAATTCTCTGATGATGTTGCCCCTCTAATAACACTGCTTGAGAAGAATTTTACCAGTTATGAGTTGGAACAAGTAGCAGGATTGACCAGTAAATATGCGGTGCGTTTGTACGAGATTATTATTGCATGGCGTACTAAAGGTAGGACGCCTATGTTTGACATTGATGAGCTACGAAATCGTTTGGGTGTGATTAATGATGAATACCCAAGAATGGAAACTCTAAAGCGTAAAGTTATTGATTTTGCTGCTAAGCAAGTTAATGATAAAACTGATATTGATATCACTTATGAGCAACATAAAAATGGACGCAAGATTATTGGATTTACCTTTGTTGTTACTCAAAAGTCAAAAGAAAAATTAACAACTCCAAGAACCAAAGATAAAGAAAGAGATGTCAATACTGTTGATATATTTGATAGTTTAACCGACAAGGAACGTAAAATTGTTAATCAAAAAAATATCTATGCCGACAACATCGGGGCGGATGGACAACATCGAGCTAATCTTATCAAGCAAGCCTTAGAGCAACATCGCCAAGCTGAGCTAGAAACAAAAAAGAAAAAAGAACGTGAAAAAGCAGAAAAGCAGGCTAAAAAAGCCAAGGAGAAAATTGAGCTTGATAGAGCCAGGGATATTTTTGAGAAGATAAAAGCAGAGCATCGTTTGATTAATATGTATTTGGCCAGAAATATTGACCCAAATCATTTGCAAGGTTTGCAACAGATTCGCTATAACGATGGCGATTTTGCCGGTGTGTTTGAAATGGAAAAGCATAAATTTGAAAAGCTGGCCAATTTTAGACATTTAAATTTGGACTTTTTGCAAATAAAGCAGTAAGGTTTGTGGAATTATTTATAATTGAATGCAAATAATTCCCAAAACCCCTAGATTTTAAGATTTTTAAAAAGACAAAAAGAAAAATTTTTTTAAATTAAAAGAATTTTAACCAACAACAAAGGCGAAGCACAGCGAAGCCCTTTTTATTATTTATAATATTTATAAATTTATAATATTTTGTACCTTTTTATAAATTGCAACTTTTTAATTTAAAATCATATACTTACATTGTGGAAAACTTTTTCATTTGTGTAGAAATTTATGGTATTTATGATTTATTTATATGTAAAATACATATATAATAATACTTATATTTAGATAGGCATGGAGTGACAACTAATGACAGATTTTAACCTTGAAACCCTTGATTTTGAAACCTTGCAGAAAGTCAGCAAGTCCATTGAGATGATTGATGAGCAGTTTGGGGGCAACCCAACGATGAAGCGAGCCATTTTAAAAAATTATGGCTTTTCCCTTGATGACTTTCCTACTGTGTTTGAGCCTAATCCTGTTGCTAAGCAAGCCCAAGAGCAGGCTGTTCAACTCCAAAATGAAAGTGTTGAGAAATCCCTAGAATTGCAAAATAAATTGGTTTATGGTGATAAATGGTATGTGTTACAAAATTGTTTATTGAATGCAATTACAAATTTGGATTTAAATGAAAGACGGTTAATTATGCTTTTATCGCCTATTGTTCGTAAAGATGTTGAAGATTTTCCTAATAAAAATCGTAGGGTTTTTGTGGTTAAAGCCCTAGATTTTGCAGAAACATATGAAATTAAGCCGAATAATGTCTATAAGATGTTGGCTAATACTGCTGATACAATACTTGGTAAGGCTTTTTGGTTTTGGAATTTCAAAGACGATAAGCCTTTTGGCGAAAAAACTTACAAAACAGGCATGACTTGGGTTTCTAAATGTAACTACCTTGAAGATAGGGGGGGGAAATAGCTATATCTTTAAGCGAAGATATGATTGAAATGCTTACAGTTTTTGATAAAGCAAACCCTTTTACAAAATATCAAATTGATGTTATTGTTAAATTGGGTTGTTATGGCATTATTTTGTTTGAATTGATTGTTAGTTGCTTACATCAAGATTTTAAACAAAAAAGTTATACTATTGAATATCTAAAAGAAAAATTTAATTGCGTTGATAAATATAAAAATGTTGCTGAATTTAAAAGAAATGTGATAGATAGGGCGATTAGTGATATTCATGAATATACCACAATTCGCATTTCTTACGAACAAAAGAAAGTTGGTCGTTCTGTGTCTGAGTTGCTTTTTTCTTTTGAAGATATATCACAAAAGAAACAAAAGAAAAAGGGAGCAATGCCCCCAAAGACCCATTTACCAATTTCAAAATGAGCCAAAAACAGCTTTCTTTGTTTGCTACCAAGATTAAAAAGGCAACAGGGCAAGATATTGATGAAATCATTAACGAGCTTTGTAATGTACATTTGCAATCCAAACATATTGATTTTCTCAAAGTATTGGATTTTGTGCCGTCAGATTGGTACACCGAAAACGAGATGAAAGACCATCTAACAGCTGAACAAATTGCCAAAGAGAAATTGGACGCAAAAGCCAAAGAGCAGGAGAAAAAAGGCAACGCCAGCAACAGCTTAAAAAAGACATGACTAAGCTCATAGATAACGCTCAGATGTTTGTTGAAGCGAATATTTCTAGGGTTAGAAAAACAGGTGTTGAAAGAATGTATTTGGAGCAGGGAAACTATGTCGGTATTGTTAAAATGTGGGAGTGTTACTTGCTTGATGATGATGCTAGAAAACATTTTTTATTGGTTGATGAGATTTTAGGAGCTTGATATTATGAATTATCTATCTTTAATTCCTAGCATAGATTACCCAAAATCTTTGGTTGTCGGTAGGTATTTGACGTTTAATGGGTGTGTTGGTACCTTAAAAAGCATTCGGCAAGAAATTTATACAGGACAGCCATACTCTCATCATTATTGGTGTGATGCCTTTTATTTGAGAGATAGAGATAGTGAGTTTTGGGATATTGATTGGCAATTAGCAAGAAATAATGTTGCTAGATTTAAAGATGATATAAAAAATAAAGAAAAGTGGAATAAAATAATTGATTGCATTGAAAATGATGATTATGTCCATTTGTCAGTTATAGAATGTTTAGTTGCTCAAAAAATGTATATTAGGAGACTGTCAAATAGTAGGCATGCTTCCATTCGTCAGATGGTTGCTTATTATGGACTTTCTTTGCACAAGTTGGTATCTGATGAACATAGTGGGGTTCGTTGTGCTGTGGCAGGTCGTGGATATGGATTGAATAGACTTGTTTTTGATGAAAGTATGTATGTAAGAATTGAAGTGGCAAAACATGGATATGGTCTTGATATACTAATTAAGGATAAACTTACTGATGTGCGTTGTCAAGTTGCTAAACAGGGGTATGGATTGGACATTTTGCTACATGATAAGTCTCCCTATGTAAGAGCCGAAGTCGCAAGGCAGGGTTATGGTTTAGATGTATTGAAAAATGACAAAAGCCGAATTGTGCAAAAAGTCATTGCTGAAATCTTGTCAAAGTAATTGTGTGGCTGATATAAACACCGCTTATGGCGGTGTTTGGGTTGAAAAGACAAAAGGAAAAATTAGGACATTACCACATTGGGAAAAACATCATTCTTTTGACTAAATAATGCCCTAAAAACCATGTCCAAAGTGCTTAAACTTGGTTCTTGGTTAGCAAGTTTAGCTCTTGCTCGCTCTGCGTCCACAAAGGCGTATTTAATAGCGGTTGGACTTGCACCGCTCACTAACATCTCTTTTAGATACGCTTGTATCTCTTCTTCGCTGTTTAGGTAGTCCACCACGTCATAAGGTTTTGTTTTCATTGTCTGTACTCTCATTTAAGTTATCAAGAATGCTTTTGGCAGTCTTAATGTCTTTTTGTTGCTGGCGTTTACTGCTCTTATCCCCACCATAGAGCATAAAGACCACCTTATTGCCTTGTATGGTGTAATACACTCGGTATCCGGCACCAAGATGAAATCTAAGCTCACTCACATTGTCGCCAACGCCTTTTGTGTCGCCAAAAAAGCCGTCATATTCAATTCTTGATATGCGTGCTTGCATCATTGCCCTTGCTTGTATGTTTTTAAGATTGCTAAACCATTCATTAAATTCATCTGTTCGCTCAATCTCAAAAAATCTTGTGCGATTTTCAGTGTTTGGATTATTCATAAACACTTATCTTACTACAAAAACAAGCAGTAAGCAAATTATCACACCAGCCACAAAGCTAGCACTAGCAAACAATACTTCTCGTTGTTTGGTTGTGTTTTTCTTGTTTTGTCTCTTCAACTCTTCTGCATGAAGTGCTTCAATTTTGGCAATATAGTTCTCAAAGCGTTCATCGCTGGCTTTATCATATTCGGCTTGGATTTTATTCAAAATAAAGTTCAAATCTTTATTTTTGGCTTCAAGCTCATTTAGTAGCTTCTCAAAAGCTTCTGCTAGATTTTTTTCATGGTTAGTACTATTGCCTACATAGTACTCGTTTGAGCCGTCTAACTGCATTTGAATGCTGGTAATGGCGGTTTCAATCTCGCTTTGAATGCCGATAAGCTGTTGGTGGCTAAGTGCGGTGATTTTTTCTTCAAAATCTTGGATATTTTCTTTTAAAATATCTCTAATACCCAGCACCAATGCAACGCTTGGGTCATCTTCGCCAACTTTGGTGTTGGTGCGTTCAAATATGCTCTGAATGAGTTTTTTTACTTCTTTGTCTTCTTCACTCATGGCGTTTCCCCATATTATGCAAATGACGGCATAATACCGTCATTTGTGGTTTTTGATTGTGAAAAATCACTCATCTTTAAAAACATCATCAACTTTGGAAAAGATGTCTTTTTTGATTTTTTTAAGGCGGTTTTTGGCAAGAAGTTCAAATGTCTTAGTGTCATTAGCAACTTCTCCAAAAGTCATTCCTTGCTTAATCATTGTTGAAAAGTCTTTTTCAAAAGTATCATTATTGAGTTTTGTAATTTTAACAACGCCAATGATATTATCAATCGCTTGGAATGCTTTTGTTTTTGAGAAATCCGTAGTTGGTTTTCCAAAATATTCATTTTCCCAGACAATAATAGGAACAGTTGGGTAACTTTCGGCAAGTTTAATTAAGCATTTTTTGCTATCATCTTCTGCTTGTCCATAACTAATTGGCACATGAATGTAGATGTTTTTTTCAAAATCATCTTGAATAACACTTGGAATGTCCATCATAGTTAAATAACTATTAAATGGCAGAAATTCACCTGAACCAGTATCAACCAAGAAAGTTGCATTTTCATTCTCCAAGAAGTTTTGTAGAAATCCGTCAAATTTTGATTGGTCTACCAATTCTTCATCATCTTTCATGATGTCAATTTGTTTTACATTTAGGCTTTTATATGAAGCCAATGTTTTGTTACTTGGGTCAATATCAATCAAAGTAACATCATCAACATTTTCCAAAAGATATTGGGACAAAAGCATTGATACAACACTTTTTCCAATACCGCCTTTTGATTGCATTACAAAGTGGATTGCATTGTTTAATGGATAAGCCATAATTACACCTATTCTGCTGGTTTAAATAAATCTTCCAAGTCTATATTGTCAATATTTTTGTCAAAATTCTGCAATACATCTTGTTTGGTTTTTTTGGGTTTAAAGATAGATTTCTTTGAAACCTCTGTTTTTTCTTCGCTGGTTGGTTGTGAAATTTGAGTAATGCTTTTATCACTCTTATACTTTCGGTAATTATTTCCAATCGCTTGTAGTGATACACTAATACCAAATTTTTCTTCAACCAACTTTGCTATATCTTCCAAAGTGTAAACCTGAGCTGGGTCATCTCTACACTCAATAATGAAAGCGATAGCTTCTTTGGTTAGTCGTGGTCTAGCCATACATAAACACCCCCTTAGTGGAATTTACGGCATTCTACACTAGAATTAAAGCATTTTCAAGTATCTTAAAGAATTTTAAAGTATTATAACGATATTTTAAAGCATTTTCAAGCATTTTAAAGTAAAAAATGAAAAATTTAAAGCATTTTAAAGCATTTTAAAGTATGTGCAAGGTTTGGGGGCTGGTGGTTGTGTTCAGGTCTACGCCCTGAACCATTTTTCTTTGTTTTTCTAATGCTAATGCAGGATAGGCTAACGCCGTAAAATATGGTACAATATTGGCTGTTATTGGTTAGTTGGTTGGAGTGTTCTGTTATGGCTAAAACACCTTTTAAGCTCTTGGGGCTGACCCAAGACCATAAAGATTTTTTGCACCGCTACGCTCAAAATGAGCTTGGTTCATCATCACGAACTAAGGCAATTTTGGCACTCATTGACAGGGCAATGCGTGATGAAAAAATGCAACATCATAATGATGTTGATAGTCAATCTGCGAATGATGATTTAAAAAATCAAGCCATAAAAAATAAGTCTGAGTACATCAAAAACCATCAAGAAAAAATAGAAAATCACACAAAAGAAATAAATCAAGCTAGATTGCAAAATAACCAAGATTTGGTTAAAATACTATCAAGAAAAAAATTTGGTATTCAAAAGAAAAGATTGCAACTATCAATACCAATATATGATTATGAGTATTTAGAAAAATTGGCAAAAAATAGCCATAGTTCTATACAATATTATACCACAGTTATTATATTGGAGCATTTATATTCAGAAAAAAGATTGCTTGGTAATGAAATAGAAGTTTTGAAAAAGTCAAATTATGAATTATACAAGATTGGTGTAAACATAAATCAAATAGCCAAAGCAAATAATGCTGGCGATATGGTGAATTACCAATCAACCAGTTGTATAATCAAATTCAAAAACATATTAAGGTTGTGCAAGATTTATTAAAATCAAGTACAGATATTTATTAGGAAATAAAATGAAATTGTTAAATTTATCTGATGATGAATTAAGAATTATTTATGCAGTACAAAGCCTATACCAAAGGCTTGCCAAGCGACCAGCAGGAGCTAAAAAAGGAACTGGATAAATTGGTGAAGAGTAGGGCGATTGGCAAAGATAAAGGGCGTTGATTAACGCCCCTTGCCCTTATCCAAATCAGGAAAGTCTGGCATGGGAATTTTACCGCTTGCAATATCAGGTATTTGCTCTTGTAACATTTCCAAGCCCTTTTTCTGAGCTTCAAAATTATCAGGGCATTTTAACAGGATTTGCATTGCCATAATTTCAATTTTTTGAGCATTGTCATTGCTTAAATTAGGGTACTGATTTTTAGTGTTTTTAGGTTCAAATGTTTCCAATAATTCCTTATGCGGATAATTGCAACAATCTTTAATGATTTGGTGCAAATATCTTCCATTGTGTATAGCTATCTGAGTGGCAATATAATCTTGTGTATTGTATCTCTTAGCTTCTTCCAACATATATGCTTCTATATCATTTGTTGGATTGATTTCATTATTTCTTTTTGCAATTTCAAAATCCCTTGCCCTGTAAAATTCATCTTTATTTTGGGCTGTGCTTCGCCAGTCAAGTTCAATGCCATGATTTTGAGCGATATGTTCTAAAAAAGTTCTTATCGTGCGACTATTGCCTTCAACAAATGGGTGTTGATAATCCAAATCAGCATATAGATTGGATAGTATTTCAATTTTCTTTTTTGGTGATTGCGTCTGCCCCAAGTTTTCATTAGCTTGTTTGATAATGCTATCTACTTTACTTTCATTTGGTAGTGGCTCATAGTAAAATGGTTTTCTTACTGAATAAGTTTCATTTCTATTTTTTGAATGAACATCTTCCCTTACTGGTCTAAAAGAGCCAGCAACCCTTTCTGTTTGGCTATCTTGAAATAGGTAAGTATGAATGGATTTTAGGTGTTTTAAATCAAAGGTTTGATTGATTAAATCTTTCCTTTCAGCAATCTCTAATCCACGCAAATAAGCTAATTTTTCAATCTCTTCTTGGTTCATTCTATTTACCTGCAAGAATACTAGCTTTCATCATCTCACTTCTTTGCTCAAAAGATATTTCCCCATTGATGTACATAAAGCCAATGCGTTTCATGTCTTCTGTGGGGTGTATATCTTCTAGGGCGAAGTTAGCCAATGTTTTTTCCCAAGCGGTCAATCTGCGTTGGCGTTCTTGTGGAGTGATTGTTGGTGTAGCGGGTTTTTTGACTGATGATGTTGTTTTTGCAAAAAAATTTCTGCTGACTGTTTGGGGTTGTTGAATTTGTTGCATGATTAGCTCCTGAAATGTTCAATATTATACCATAATTTTATGGATTGTTTGCATATATTGCAATGCGTGAATTTTCATAGTTTAATCTTGAAAGAACCCACCTAGATAACAGTATAATGTCCAAGTATATAATCTTGCAACATTATCATTTTTATTTTATCAATATCATTGGTGTATTCAATAATATTGTTTGATAAAATTTCTTTATTATCATCAAACTCAATAGAAAAAATTTTAATTTGCGTGCCAAAACTTTCCTGTATTGAGATGAATTTTAAAAAGTCTGTTGAATTACTAACAATGTTTGTAATTTTATTGTTGGGTAAAGACTTAATTAGTTCCGAAAAGCCACTATTATAACTCCAAACATAGAATTTCAGGAAATTTAACCTGAAATTCTATGTTTGGAAAGTTGGACGGAATACCAAGATAAACATTTACTGTCATATAAAACCTTAATTTCTATTGAAAATTTTAAAAACAAAAAACAAGAAAAAAAACATTAAATATCATTGACGCTAAAAAAATAACTTGATTATACCATCTCTTTCAAGATAGGCACAATCTCTATCAATTTGTAATTTTCTTTTCTCGCTCATGGTCTAACTCCCATTTTGATTTGTTGATAATTTATCTTCAATTTCCCAAATATGCACCATAAGAAATGGTAGAAACATATTAGACCCCTTTCCAAACCAACAACACATCATGTTATAATACCCATTTAACC
>ERZ1023425.176-NODE-176-length-9640-cov-5.487637_pt1 | contig 9640 bp, 10 predicted proteins | sample MGYA00380514_ERZ1023425 | MGnify/ENA primary metagenome ERZ1023425 (study PRJEB33173, sample SAMEA4830391) | metagenome | study: EMG produced TPA metagenomics assembly of the PRJEB25223 data set... | reverse complement strand
AAGATTTAATATAGATATGGCACTAAAAATCACCACCGACTGTATCAACTGCGACTAAGGATTTGGGCAACGACATATTAACATTTGCCTTAGTCATGAAAAGTGTGAGTGAGGTGATTTATAGCTAAGCGGTGATTATTATATGCAGTTAAAATTTATGGATTTTTGTTCTGGCATAGGTGCAGGGCGTCTGGGTCTAGAAAATGTGGACATGTGTTGTGTTGCTCATAGTGAAATTGATTTGAATTCTGACCTAACCTATCAATTATTTTTTAATGATTACTCAAATTTGGGGGATTTAACCCAATTAAATTCAGATGACTTACCTGATTTTGATGTGATGCTTGCTGGGTTTCCTTGTCAAACTTTTTCTATTGTTGGAAAAAGAGCAGGGCTTGATGATAACCGTGGGCAAATTATTTATTATTTGACAGATATTTTAAAGCAAAAAAAAGTTCCTTTTTTTATCTTAGAGAATGTCAAGGGGTTAATTAATCATAATAAAGGTAAAACACTGGACTTTATTTTATCATTATTATCAGAAGCTGGCTATGATGTGTATCATCAAGTATTAGACAGCCAAGATTATGGCGTACCACAAATGCGCCAACGGGTTTATTTTGTGGGCATCAGAAAAGACATTAAGCACATGCCTTTTAAATTTCCACAGCCAATTTTATCAAAACCGATTGATGACTTTTTAAGTGATGATAGGGATTATGAATTTGATATCAATAATCCCACTTTTCAAAAATACCTAGCCAGTAAATATAACAAAAACCAATACAATATTGAAGAAATTTTAAAAAATGACCACAACATCATTGATTGGCGACAATCAGATTTGCGACTTTATGATAAAAAAGTTCCAACACTAAGAACAGGTAGGCATGGTATTTTATATACCAAAAATGGCACACTTCGTAAATTAAGTGGTTATGAAAGTTTATTATTGCAAGGATTTTCAAAAAAGCTTGCCAAAAAAGTCATAGAACACAAATTACCTGATGGTAAAATACTATCGCAGGCAGGCAATGCCATGACTGTTACAGTCATAGAACAGATTGGCAAACAATTATTAAAATCTATTGGTGAGCAAGATGAACAACAAGCAAAAATTGATTAATTTGGGTTCACAAACTGCCAAAAATGGTTTCAAAAATGAAGAGGATATTTGTGCTAAATTTAATCACTGGCAATCTGATGAGATTGCTCAGAAGTGGCTTGTTATTATGGGCTATGATTTATCACAAATTAAGAGCGTAAAAGCAGTTATTTTATCTGGATATAAGGCAGATATTAATTTACAAGTTTTTGTATTCTATAAAGAAGTGGTAGATATTAAAAATATTCAAGTCAAATTGGTTAGTAATAAAAGAGGTTTTAACCAAATTGATAAACGATGGGTAAAATCCTATCAAGAACTTTGGAATTTTGATGACAATATTGGTCAACTATTAAGATATTTTACAGGTGAATTAAAAAAAGGCAGTAAAAAACGGCTTTTGATGAATGAATTTACTGACAATGAACAAATCATGTTATTAAATTGGTTTAAAAATAATAAAATCTTAGTACTGAGCGATATATTGCGTGGGCGAGGTGAGTTTAGTGCTGAATGGATGTTGGTTGCTCAAAAATTATCTCAAAATTCTCGTTGGGCTTTAAAAAATATTAATGAAGTTTTGCAACACTATGGTGATGGTGATGTGGTAATTTCACCTAGGGGTTCATTAAAAATTGGAAGGGTAACCATGCAAAGAAAAGGTGGGGATAATGGACGACCAACTGCCAATATGCTTCAGTTTAAGATTGACCCAGCAGAATTATTTGAGCTTTAAAGTTATGGCACTAAAAATCACCACCGACTGTATCAACTGCGACATCTGTGAACCAGAGTGTCCTAATGATGCCATCAGCTATGACCAAAAAGGGCAAAAGACTTATGTCATCAACCCTGATTTATGTACCGAATGCGTGGGTTTTTATGATAAACCGACCTGTGATAAGGTCTGTCCGATTGACTGTATCATCAAAGACGATAGCCGACCTGAAACCCCTGATGAGTTAATGGCAAAATATAAGCGGATTTGGGGAAAATCATAAAAATAAACCTTTTAAAGCAAACCAACTTTAAAGTGAACCGATTAAAAAGCGTACCCATCAGTACGCTTTTTGATGTTTTGGTGGTTGTTTATTGCTATGCCGTCAGTGCTTTTTTGACCAATCCTGAAATGATGGCAGGGTCAGCTTGACCGACGGTTTTTTCTTTGACTGCATTCATCACGCGTCCCATATCTTTCATGCTATTGGCTCCAAGCTCAGTAATGGTCGCAGCGATAATATCATTCAGTGCTGCTTCATCAAGCTGAGCAGGTAGAAACTGCCCAATTACCTCAATTTCAAATTTTTCTTTGGCTGCCAAATCATCTCGACCATTCGCTTCATAAATATCCAATGATTCTTGACGCTGTTTGATTTGCTTTTGTAGTAGTTCAAGCACAGCATTATCATCTAAAGTTGTCTGAGTATCAATCTCTACTTTTTTGATGGCGGCTTGTACATTACGCAGGATTTTTACCACTTCCATCTCTCGAGCTTTCATAGAAGATTTGATGGTTTGGGTTAATGAGTCTTTTAAAGTCATGACAATTTTCCTTTAATGGGGTTGATTAAGTATGGTTTTGTAGGGATAACAGCCGATCATATACGATCGTTTTTTTTAATCCAAGTACATCTGCAACAATGCTGGCAGCTTTTTTGGGCGGCAACTCTTTGGCGATGGCAAGAAGCCACGCATCATAATCCGTGCTTTGGTGTGCTGTGTCATCACATCCTGCAACCACCACGACAATTTCACCTTTTTGCTGATTGCTGTCATTTTGGACAAATTGGACAAGCTCACCTAAGGGTAGTTTTTTGATGGTTTCAAAGGTTTTGGTCAGCTCACGACATAAAGTTGCTTCACGAGTTGCCCCAAAAACAGCCACCATGTCAGTTAAGGAATCAACGATACGGTGTGGCGCTTCATAAAATATTAAAGTTTGTGTACAGGCTTGCCAGTGTGGCAAGGCTTTAAGTGGTCCATGCGACTTGGCGGGCAGAAAGCCAGCAAAAGTAAATCGGTGTGAGGGCAGTCCTGCCACCGAAAGGGCGGCTATCGCTGCACATGCACCCACAATAGGCACTGTATTGATACCGTGTTCGTGAGATGCCTTGACCAATCGATATCCAGGGTCAGAGACCAAGGGTGTCCCTGCGTCGCTAATGAGCGCAACAGACTGACCAGAGTTTAATTTTTCAATTAAGTGTGTGGTTTGCTTATCGGCATTATGTTCATGATAAGCAATCGTTGGTGTGGTGATGTTAAAATGCTTTAGCAATTTAGATGAAGTACGAGTATCCTCACAAGCGATGAGATTGACGGATTTTAGTGTGCCGATGGCGTGTTCTGTCATGTCTGATAAGTTACCAATTGGTGTGCTGACAATATATAAAGTACCATTCATGATTATTCATTCTCACCAAAAATATCTGTATCGCTAGGCGATAGATGATGCTTGTCAGAAGGTGTTAGGTGTAGCCAATCACCAAGCACCAAAGCAAGCTCATCCATACCCTCTTTTTTAAGTGCAGAAAACAACTGAATACTAAAAGGCAAGTCCAGCGCTTCTAGCTGTTTTTTTGTTGCCAACAAGGCGGATTTTTGAGCGCCTCGCTTAAGCTTATCAGATTTTGTGAGTAAAACATGAACAGGTAATTTGCCATCTTTTGCCCAATGTAACATTTGTTCATCAAAATATTTAAGCGGATGGCGGATATCAGTCATCAAAACCAGCCCTGCCAAGGATTGGCGAGATACCAGATAGTCTTCAAGTTCTTTTTGCCATTTGATTTTCATGCTTTCAGGTACAGCGGCATAACCATAACCAGGTAAATCCACGATGCGAGCTTGCTCATCACCCACCGTAAAAAAATTAATCATTTGGGTTCGTCCTGGTGTTTTTGATGAACGGGCGAGCTGTTTTTGATGGGTGATGGTATTGATGGCAGAGGATTTACCAGCATTGGAGCGACCAGCAAATGCCACCTCAAAGCCTGTATCTTCAGGGCATAGTTTAAAGGTGGGGGCGGACAATAAAAACTTAGTTTGGTGAATTTGTTTTAATATCTCTTGGCTGTTCATATCAGTTAATCGTTAAACATAATATTTAAGTGTACCATGAAAGATTAAAAATAGCGATATGAGCCTATGACGATGTGTGTTAAATTTCAGGCAAACCATCTATTTTTTAACTGATGATAAAAAATGGCCATTTAAAAAATAGCCATTTAAGTGATATATGAAGCTTGAAATTAAGCTTGAAAATGAATGTAAAAAGATGACTGGTATCTTGTTTACAAGGCAAACAGACAACCAAGCTTTATTCTAAGCTTTCTAGGCGAATACGCACGATAGGTTCAACCACCGCTCCGAGTGCTTCAATTTGGCGGATGGCGGCATTCATTTGTTTTTCTAAGACAGGCAGTGTTAAAATAATCACTGGTACTAAGCCTGATTTATGAGCATCACGCTGTAAAATGGCATCGATATTAATACCATTATCACTTAAAATGCGGGTTGTATCTGCCAAAACACCAACTTCATCTTTGACCGTTAAACGCAAATAATAACCCGATGTCATCTCATCGGCAGGTAAAATACCAATATCAGACAGCTCTTCGGGAATAAATGCCAAATGTGGCACATCGCTTGGTGTGGCGGCATTGATGACATAAATTAAATCCATCACATCAGCCATAACTGCCGATGCGGTTGCACCTGCACCTGCACCATCACCATAGTACAGTGATTGACCCAAGGGGTGAGCATCAATCATAACGGCATTTTTGACACCATTAACATTGGCAAGCAGTGCTTGTGAAGGAATAAGCGCAGGATGAACACGAAGTTCAATGCCATGATCACGGCGGATAGCAAAGCCTAAATGCTTGATCGTATAGCCAAGCTCTTTGGCATAGATGACATCTTGTAGGCCAATCTTGGTAATGCCTTCGCAATAAACTTTATCAAACTGTACAGGAATACCAAAGGCGATCGATGCCAATAGGGATAATTTATGTGCCGCATCAATCCCTTCGACATCAAAAGTTGGGTCAGCTTCTGCATAACCAAGTGCTTGAGCTTCAACAAGTACTTCGTCAAATTTACGATTTTTTTGCTGCATCTCTGTCATGATAAAGTTGCCAGTACCATTGATGATACCAGTGAGCCAGTCAATTTTATTTGCCGCCAATGCTTCTCGGACAATTTTGATGATTGGGATGCCGCCTGCAACAGCCGCTTCATAACGCACCTGTACGCCATGTTCTTCAGCCAATTTAAAAATCTCATTACCATGTTTGGCAAGTAAAGCCTTGTTGGCGGTTACAACATGTTTTTTGTGGCGAATGGCATGGGTGATGACTTCATAGGCAATGTCTGTACCGCCAATCACCTCAATCACGATATCCACATCCTTCGCCTCTGCAATGGACATTAAATCAGCAGTTTGATTGATACTTGGGTCGATATCATGGCGATGACGGCGAGTCCCTGCGTGTGTTATCACAAGCTGATGACCGCTACGGCGAGCAAGCTCATTGACATTATCTTTAATAAGGTTTAATACGCCAGTACCGACAGTACCCAAACCCAGTACGGCAAGATTGATGGTATTATTCACAAAATACTCCGCTATCGGAATGTTAATTTTGATACATTTGGCGATAAAAAGACCACCAAACTCTAAAAAAAGTGTTTATAATCAGTGCTGATATGTTCAATATTAAAATTATTCAAATTAAAAAATACCTTTTAACACCTTTGATAAATCTATGAATTGCCTAAGTTATCATAAGTTCGTGTTTTGTGCTAGGTTTTTTTGGTGATTTAATTTTTACCCTTAGGTATTAGGGTGTGCTTACCTGTGGTATTGACAACAAAAATAAAATTTAGTCGTTTTTCATCATAAATAATATTAAATTTTATTTTTATCAAAACTTAATAAAATATCATCAAGGGTAGGCACGCCCCAGATTTTTTGATTAATCAGGACAGTTATCGTTGTTCAATGGCAGTATGGATGAGATCTTTGGCAGGCATATAGCCACCAATCTGCCTGCCAGATTCGGCAAAAACAGCAGGCGTGCCTGATACGCCCAAACTACGCCCCAATGCCAAATGTTCTTGAACGGGGTTTTTACAATGCTTGGCATGGACAGTTTGACCAAGCTTAGCTGCTGTTAAGGCTGCTTTTCGGTCTTGGCTACACCAAATTGCCTCGGTGAGTGGTATGTCTTGTTCTGAGCGTGGCCACGCCAAATAACGCACCTCAATACCGCCAGCATTGAGCTGCTTGATATCCTTGTGTAGCATTCGGCAGTAGTGGCAAGTTGGGTCGCTAAAAACATAAATAGATGCTTTATGCTGACTGGTTGCAGGGTAAATAATCATATCATCAGTATTGGCTTTGGCTAAGGTTTCTTTGGCCAAAGATGACTGAATGTCAGCGGTAATATCTGTCGGATAATCACCACTTAATTTGACAATTTGCCCTTGAATTAAATATTCACCCGATTTATCTGTGAACATTGCAGGGGCATTTTCAAAGCTGACCCAATAGATATCAGGCATGGTTGTTGGCAGGGCATTTGTCACAGTGATATCAACCCCCGCTTGGGTCAAATTATCTTGGAGCGTCTTGACAAGTGTGGTATCGCTTTGAGAAGAAGTTTGGGTTTGGGTTTGGGTTGTTGGCTGGCTGGCATTAGAAGTATCTTTGGCATGAGAATTGCCAGAGCTGCAGGCATTTAATAATAAAAAGCTTGCCATCAGTGTTGGCGGTAATAATCGGTGCATAAATCGGTGCATAAAAATTTGACGCATGGTTTTAACAGCCTAAAAGTGATAAAAATGGTGGTTTGAGAGTGTGATATCAATGATTTATCAGTCATTGAGTGACTTGCTTTTGATGATTAAAATGGCTGTTGCATGAAGTTATGAAGTATTGACATCTTAATCATCATATCCCAAAAGTCATTGGCTTAACTAAAATAGATAATCTCAAAAAATTATACCAAAAAATGGCCATTGCCACCAAGATATTTGTTTAAATGACAGCGTTAATTTTTACTGTGGTTTGTTTTGGTTTTATCGCATTGGATTATTATTTATATTGCATTTATAATAACTTGATAATAACTTAACTTATTTTATTTTAAATAATCGCATCAGCTGACTTGCAAACTCTTATCATAATTTGATACAATACAGCGTTATTTCAAACCTGCTTTTGGTACTTTATCCTTGAAGACCAATCCATCTCATACAGGAAATAACCTATGCTACGCATTGCCTATGATGCCTTGACATTTGATGATGTCTTGCTTTTGCCCGCCTATTCTGAAGTTCTCCCAAAACAAACTTCCCTAACTACTCGCTTAACCAAAGATATTACCATCAATTTGCCCATCATTTCTGCTGCCATGGATACCGTGACCGAATCTAAGATGGCGATTGCGATGGCTCAGTTGGGCGGCATGGGTATCATTCATAAAAATATGGATATCGCTCACCAAGCGCGCCGTGTCCGCCATGTGAAAAAGTTTGAAGCAGGTACGGTGGCAGATCCGATTACTGTTACCGCCGATGCAACTGTTGGCGATTTGCTTGCCTTGACGCGTGAGCATAAAATCAGTGGCGTACCAGTCGTTGAAGCAGGCACTAATAAGGTTGTGGGTATTGTCACTCATCGTGATTTGCGTTTTGAGACCAATTTATCTCAGCCAGTCGCTAATGTGATGACCCCAAAAGATAAGCTTGTGACTGTTAAAGAAGGCGAAACCCAAGAGCGTATCAAAGAGCTACTACATCGCCACCGTATTGAAAAAGTTGTGGTGATTGATGATGATTATCAGCTTAAAGGGTTGATTACCGTTAATGATTTTTCTAAAGCAGAAAATAACCCAAATGCCGCCAAAGACAGTAAAGGTCGCCTGCTGGTTGGTGCGGCAGTTGGTACTGGCGCCGATACCCAAGCGCGTGTTGAAGCATTGATCGATGCACAAGCCGATGTGATTATCGTAGATACCGCACATGGTCATTCCAAGGGTGTGATCGATCGTGTGGCGTGGATTAAGAAAAACTACCCTAATATCCAAGTCATTGGGGGTAATATCGCAACAGGTGATGCTGCTTTGGCACTATTAGATGCAGGGGCAGATGCTGTTAAAGTGGGTATTGGTCCTGGTTCTATTTGTACAACCCGTATTGTTGCAGGCATTGGCGTCCCGCAGATAAGTGCCATTGATAGTGTGGCAAGTGCGTTAAAAGATCGCATTCCTTTGATTGCCGATGGCGGTATTCGTTTTTCGGGTGATATCGCCAAAGCCATCGCAGCAGGCGCTTCATGTATTATGGTGGGTAGCTTGTTGGCAGGTACCGAAGAAGCACCCGGTGAGGTGGAATTATTCCAAGGTCGTTATTATAAGGCTTATCGTGGTATGGGTAGTTTGGGGGCAATGTCTGGTCAAAATGGCTCATCGGATCGTTATTTTCAAGATGCCAAAGATGGTGTTGAAAAACTGGTTCCAGAGGGTATCGAAGGCCGTGTTCCTTATAAAGGCCCTGTGGCAGGCATCATCGGTCAATTGGCAGGTGGTCTAAGATCATCCATGGGTTATACGGGTTGCCAGACCATCGAACAGATGCGTAAGAATACCAGCTTTGTCAAAGTGACTTCCGCAGGCATGAAGGAATCGCATGTACACGATGTACAGATTACCAAAGAAGCACCCAATTATCGCCAAAATTAACGCTATTAATACCGAATAAAAGCACTCATCAGATAGGGTGGGTGCTTTTTAGAGCATAAAAAATAAACTGACACATGACTTGTTGTCATATATTTTAAAACGCTTCTAATTTTAGATCATGGTTAAAAATAACAGAATATGAATTTTAAGTTTTCAAAATCAATATGTTAGATGAAATTATGAAAATAAATAACAATAATTCTGATTTATTTTTAACCAATAATATCAATTATCATTTACAAGAAAAATTTTTTTTGATAAAATTCTTACTTGTACCTTGCTATTTTTTCTTATTTATCATTTTTGGCGGTATTTTCGTTGATTTTAGTAAGTAGATGAGCAAGGGATAATTTGACAAAAACAAATTTGATTTCAAGCCTCATAATCGGAGTCATTATGAACAAGTTTCAATTATTACCGCTGACATTGGCGGTGAGTGCCGCTTTTACAACCACTGCTTTTGCAGCTGTCAGCCAACCTAAGGTTGTCTTGGCAGGCGATACAGTGGTCAGTGATCGCCAAGGTGCAAAAATTAAAACCAATGTTGTAACCTTGCGAGAAAAAGACGAAAGAACTGCCACAGATTTGCGTGGTTTGTTGCAAGATGAACCTGCCATCGGTTTTGGCGGTGGTAGCGGTACTTCTCAATTTGTCAGTATCCGTGGCATGGGTCATAATGCCATTGACCTAAAAATTGACAACGCTTATCAAGATGGTCAATTACACTACCACCAAGGTCGCTTTATGCTAGACCCCCAGATGGTCAAAGTCGTTTCGGTACAAA
>ERZ1023425.169-NODE-169-length-10363-cov-6.944412_pt1 | contig 10363 bp, 10 predicted proteins | sample MGYA00380514_ERZ1023425 | MGnify/ENA primary metagenome ERZ1023425 (study PRJEB33173, sample SAMEA4830391) | metagenome | study: EMG produced TPA metagenomics assembly of the PRJEB25223 data set... | reverse complement strand
GATAGACGGTTAAGCACCGCCCAGCAATATCAAACTGTAATTCATAAATATCAGATACATCTTTTAAACGCATGCGAATGAGCTGCTCTTCGGACGGGCAGTCCATTTTAGCAATGTTAAAAATGGTCTTTTTCATCTATTTAGTTCCTTGTTTTGATCAGGTCGGCTCAAATAAATCTGTGTTTATATTGCTGCCTGGTAATTTTTGGATGGTTTGAGTAAATTGATTAGGTTAAAATGTACCTTTGGAAGTACCGCCACGCATGTAGGTGGCACGGGTAGGGGTTTGTATGATTTGCTCCTTGCTACAGTAAACTATCTTGTTTGTTATGCAATACCGATTTTTTATATTTGAAAATTTTTTCTAATGTTACATCGCCAATACCTTTAATTGTAATAAGCTGGCTAACTTGACATAAGTTATTATTTTTTGAAATTTCATCAATGAGAATTTTTAAATAATTTTTTCCTATTTTGGTTGCTTGTGCCAACTCATCAATATTTGATGTTAGTAATAAATTTTTAAACTCCTGAAACATATTATCGTTTGCTCTTGGATCATATTGATATATTTCGATATCGATTGGCAGATTGTCAAGGTAGGAATACATGATCTTAATAACATTATTTTCGTTTAATCCCCCATTTTGTCCGCCTAAAATTGGAAAGGCAGCGGATTGTATCCCTTTTTCTTCATAAGTGCTAATAAATTTTTTAAGACCCTGTTCTATATAAATTTCTAATGCTTGTATATCATAGAAAAATTCAGCATCATCAGCAGCTGCATTTTTGTATGAAAAAATTGTTTGTGGTTGTAAACAAATTTTATTATCTATTTCCAAAAGAATAATGTCTTCAGGGTGGTTATTTTGCACAACATACAACATGGCATTTCTAGGGTTGGAATATAATGGCACATAATCATGGACTTGATTACCAAAACAAGGCTCCACTTTGTTTCTTCTTGCATTAACTGTTCGGTTGCTTATATCTGTATATTGACTTATGCGATTATGGGGTAATATCTGCTTACTTTGCAATATTAATGAAAGGTTGTCAATATGTGTCATATGGTATAACCTAAAAAGGATTTCTATTTATAATTTCATTTTTTATTCCTTGTAATACAGGTGACATTTTTGCTTCTTCCCATACAATCCAGCTCTCACCTGTAGGGCAGGTATGTCTTTTGCCAAAAGCACTCCCTAAATTTGTTAATCTCTGATATGGTTTAGTATTTGATTTGTATATATAACCATTTTTATGTAAAAAATCAAACACTAAAGGGTTGGCTTTTAAGCCATATTTTTTACTTATAACGGTTGTTGAATAAAAAGCTATTGGAAACATATCCTATGTTAAAAATATCTGTAAATTCAAACAAGAATATTCTACTAAAAAACACCTTGTTTTCATTAGGTTAACTTAAATTTATCCCTTTAAAAACCTTCCTACAAACTATTGTAACACTTCAATTGCCCAATAAATCTTTACTTTAATGTCCCGCTGCCTGTTAAGAGTGATTGCAATTTTACATCCCATCTCTTTGCTGATTGACTAATCTATATTGGCGACATTATCAATTTGAATGCCTTGTTTTTTTAAGATAAGCTTGGTTGCATCATCTGGTTTTGCATCAAAATATTTTGCTAAAACTTTCCCAAAAATAGGATCTGTGTTCGGTGTTAGCGAAAACAAAGTTAGGCTAGATAGTAGTTTTAATGAATCGGTGTTACCAAAAATATTCAAGGCTGTTCTATTGTCCAGATCTAACAGAATGTGACAGCACTCAATTAGTCTTGATCCAAGAATAGGGTGGTTTAGATAGGCTTGTGCCTCGTCCAAATCCTTGATGGCGTATTTAATGGCAGCCGCACTTTTCCCTAGCCCTTGTATTTGTGGGAAAATGTACCACATCCAATGAGTTAGTTTTTTACCATTTTTCAGCTCTAAAACGGCTTGATTATAAGTTTTTTCTTGAGCAATTTCAAAGCGAGATAAATCAACGGGCGTCATAAAATTTTTCCAAAATTCTAAATGAATCACGGCTATTTATTGCATCATGCATAGAATGCGACGGATAAATGATTGGCAGGGAAGGCTTGTATGTGACCTTCCTGCCAACCTGTGTAGAAGTCAAAATGTGATTATGCGCTTCTACTCATCCCTTTAAAAACTCCCCCACAAACTGCTGCAACATCCCACCTGCTATATAAGTCTTGACTTCGGCGTCGCTGTCTAGTCGGCAAATTACAGGCACTTCATCAATCGTGCCATTGGTGCGTTCAATGGTTAGCGTCAATTCACAATGGGGGCTAATTTCGCCTTTTATGCCATAAATTTCCGTGTCGTCCAATCAATGCACTGACCTGTTGCTAAAATTCATTTTGGGTATGTTTTTGATTTTATCAAGATAAAATCAAAAACATACTTGCCCTAGTACAACCGCTTTGTTTGCACCAGTGACGGCAGGAATATTGCCATGACGCCCTAAGATATTTTGGCGTGCAAGCCAAGCAAATGCGACACTCTCAATCCAAGTAACCTCAATGCCCCAATCATTGGTTGGCTTGATGGATAAATTGGGCAGATGTGCTTGCAGGCGTGCCATCAGATGGGTATTTTTTGCACCACCACCACAGACAAGCACAGTGCCTGATTTAATAAAATGGCGGATTTGTTTGGCGGCACTGACAGCGGTCAGCTCGCACAAAGTAGCCTGTATATCGGCAGGGGTATGGCACAAATTTGGGTGACTGCTGTTTAATTGATCGATCATTGCATCAAGCCATGACAAATTAAAGTCTTCACGCCCTGTGCTTTTTGGTGGTGATTGGCTAAAAAAAGGATGGCTAAGCAAAATATCAAGTAATGGCTGAATGACTTGTCCGCTGGCAGCCCAAGCACCATCTTGGTCATAACAGGTATTTGTATGGCGAAAGTTCCATGCATCCATCAGCAGATTGGCAACCCCAGTATCAAAACCAATCGGTGTACTTTTATCATGATTTAATACAGTAATATTGGCAATTCCGCCCAAATTCAGTACACCTTTAACCTGCTTATCATGACCAAATATGGCTTGGTGAAAAGCTGGCACAAGTGGCGCACCTTGCCCACCGACTGCCATATCACGGCGACGAAAGTCGCTGACCACAGCAATGCCTGTATACTCAGCTAAAATATTTGGGTCTAATAACTGCAAGCTAAATGACCAATTGGGGCGATGGCGAACAGTTTGTCCATGACAACCAATGGCACAAACCAAATCATGGCTGATATTTGCCTTATCAAGCAGCTCAAGGGCGACTTGAGCGGCGAAGGTCGCATAATACACGCTCGCCCAGCCATAGACATCCAGCTCGCTTTGAAAGTCAAACTCACAAGTTTGGATAAATGTAGCGACACCATTGGGTATCGTTAAAGATAATAACGCTTGCCGTAAGTCCTCGGTAAATGGCACGCTGTGGCTTGCGACCATCTCAACCGAGCATGTTTCATCATCCGTTTCAAAAAACTGACATAATACCGCATCCATGCCATCTAAGCTTGTGCCACTCATCATACCAATAAAATAAGGTGCTTCGTCCATAATGGTCAGGTCTGCTAAGTTTTCGCCAAAAATTTTTTCTAAAAAATCTGCTGATATCGTCATGATTTGCCAACATTTACCTCATACAAAACTTAAGCATAACAAATTTTTTTTGTATAGGATATGAATTTTTGATAAATCCGACTTTGTAAGATGACTTTTTGGTGATTTTTGTTATAATCAAGACAATTTTTGATTTTAGAAGTTAAATAAAGGCGATGACCATGAGTGATTTTTTACCCATCAAAGACCAATTGACGCTTATCATGCGAGGGGTGCAAGAGATTTATTCCAAAGAAGATTTGATAAAAAAATTAGAAAAAAACCGCCCACTACGCATTAAGCTTGGCATGGACCCTACGGCTGCCGATTTACACCTTGGACATACTGTGGTACTAAATAAATTGCGTCATTTTCAGGATTTGGGGCATGAGGTGCTGTTTTTGATTGGTGATTACACGGCACGCATTGGCGACCCATCAGGCAAAAATGCCACCCGACCACCACTGACAGAAGCCGAGGTGAAAGCCAATGCCCAAACTTATGCTGAGCAGGTTTTTAAAATTTTGGATAAAGACAAAACCAAAATTGTCTTTAATTCAGAGTGGTTTGGCAAAATGAGTGCAGGCGATATGATACAGCTGGCAAGCCAAGTCACTGTTTCACGGATGCTTGAGCGTGATGATTTTGCCAAGCGTTATGGCAATCAGACCCCAATTGCAATTCATGAATTTTTATACCCCTTGGTGCAAGGCTATGACAGCATTGCTTTAGATGCCGATGTGGAGCTTGGCGGAACTGACCAAACTTTTAATTTATTGATGGGGCGAACGCTACAAGGTCGCTATGATAAAGAGCCGCAAGTGTGTATTACCATGCCGATTTTAGAAGGCTTAGATGGTGTACAAAAAATGAGCAAATCTTTGGGGAATTATATTGGGATTAATGACCCTGCTGGTGTCATGTATCAAAAAATTCTATCCATGCCTGACACGCTCATCGCTCGCTACTTTGAGCTTTTAAGCTTTAAGCCAATGAGTGAGGTTAATGCGTTGCTTGATGACATGAAAAATGGTCGCAACCCCCAAGAAATCAAACGCATTTTAGCTCTAGAGCTGATTGAGCGTTTTCATGACAAAGAATCTGCCGATAATGCCCACAAATCAGCTGGCAACCGCTTGGCAGACGGTGAGTTGCCTGTGGATTTGCCCGAAGTGAGCTTATCTTTAAATGGTCAAGAAAAATTATTCATCACCCAAGTCTTAAACCAAGCCAGCCTTGCCAAAAATTCTGCTCAGGCTAAGGACATGCTCTCTCGTGGGGCGGTTAAAGTGGACGGTCAAGTGGTCGATGGCAGTTTTGCCTTAGAAGCAGGTCAAACGGTGGTGATTCAAGCAGGCAAAAAGGCGTATGCCAAAGTTTCGGTGCAATCAGCCTAAACACAGTGAGATATTGAAAAACCATTTTTTTTGTATAATCTGCTTTATCGGTCAAAGGAGTAGCCTGATGAAAAAACGCGTTTTACCCAACACTCCATGGAGCAACACATCCTATTGGACGCTCAAAGTCAAACCCCTTGCCATGCTGTGTGCGTCGCTCAGCCTGTTTGGGTTTGGCGAAGCCTTGCTGCTCAAATCACAACTGGGCTCATCCCCTTGGACGGTATTCGCTCAGGGGCTGTCAGTGCAGACAGGCTTAAATATTGGACTTTTGACCTTTATTATCAGTTGTGGTGTGTTGGCACTTTGGATACCGCTTAAACAAAGATTTGGCTTGGGGACGATTTTAAATATCTGTATTATTGCTTTGAGCTTGGGGCTGTTTGATGTTTGGCTGCCTGTGGTGGATGATTTGGTGTGGCAAATCCTACTGGCTGTACTGGGCGTGGTCATCGTTGGTATTGCGTCTAGCCTTTATTTGACATCGCACATGGGTGCAGGTCCGCGAGATGGCTTGATGGTGGGCTTGACCCAGCTGACAGGTCTGAAAGTGGGCGTGATTCGCACTTTTTTGGAAGGTACAGTGTGCCTGATAGGCTGGCTGCTTGGTGGCGTGGTGGGCTTGGCGACACTGCTATTTGCCTTTGGTGTGGGGTGGGTGGTGCAGGTGTCGCTGGATGTGCTGTTTAACAGATATGCATCTATCAATCAAGCCCTAAGCAGAGCTTAAACGCCGCAAGCGAATTTTGTCATAAATCATTGTACCCAAAAATACCAACGCCTGCATCAGTACAATCGTCGCACCTGTTGCAGAATCTAGATGATAACTGATAATTACCCCAAATATACTTGTAAAACATGAGCTAATGATGGCAACCAGCAACATTGCATCAAAGCGTTTGCATAAAATAAAAGCAGTCATACCAGGTGAGATAAGCATCGCAATCACCAAAATCACCCCAACCGCTTGCATCGCAACCACAATGGTTGCTGACAATATAATCAATAAGCCATAGTGTAGTTTTTGTATCGATAAACCTGCAACTTGGGCATGATGGCTGTCAAAACAGTACAACAAAAGGTCGCGTCTTTTTAAAATGAGTATCAAAAAGATGATTGCTGAAACACCCAAAGTTTGGTACATCAGGGTACGACTGATGCCCAAAAGGTTGCCAAATAAAAGATGTGTCAAGTGTTGACCGCTGTCAATCTTATGAAATATCACAAGCCCTAATGCAAACATACCTGAAAATACCACGCCCATCAGCGTATCTTCTTTAAGTCTGGTGTGAGTTTGTAAATAGCCTACGGCACCAGCACAACATACTCCGGCAATAAATGCCCCAAAAGTCATCGGAATGCCCAGCCAAAAAGCGACCACCACCCCTGGAAAAATTGCATGAGAGATGGCATCTCCCATCAAAGACCATCCCTTTAACACAATGTAGCAGGATAAAATTGCACAGACCACCGCCACCGCCACCGCAGAGATGAGCGCATGTTGCATAAAGGTGTGGCTAAATGGTTCGGTGAACCACCACAAAACAGAATTTGACATAATTTAGCGAACCGATGAGTTGAATGAATGAGATTGTTTTTGGCTGAATCTGCCGTACTTTGGCGAAAATAAAAAGGCAATGATAAATAGCAGTGTCTGCAAACATACAATAATCCCTCCAGTTGCGCCATCTAAAAAATAACTTAAGTATACCCCAAATCCACTGGTTATAACACCAATAGCACCAGCAATTAAAATCAGTGTACGAAATTTATCAGTGAGCTGATAAGCAGTTGCTCCAGGTGTAATCACCATGGCAATGACCAAGATTGCACCAACGGTTTGTAATGCAGAGACGACACAGGCACTAAGTAGGCTAAAAAATAATAATTTATAATATTTGCTTGATAAACCCACCGCTTTGGCTTGTATTTCATCAAAAAAAACCAATAGCAAATCTTTCCAAAATATTAATAAAATCAACAAAGTAATGACCATAACAACAGTCACTTGATACATATCTGTATCGGCAATGCCCAATATATTGCCAAAAATAATTTCTTGAACATTAATGGCGGTGGGGTTTAAAGAAATGATAAATAAGCCTAAGGCAAAAAAAGTCGTAAAAATAAATCCAATGACAGCATCTTCACGCAGTTTGGTCACAGACTTAATCCATAAAATAGATAAGGCTGCTAAAATGCCAGAAAGAAACGCCCCTACCGCATAAGGTGCACCCAGTGCATAGGCAATTGCAACACCGGGTACCACAGCATGTGATAAAGCATCACCGATTAAAGACCAGCCTTTTAGCATCAGATAGGCTGATAAAAAGGCACAAACACCGCCTACTAATGAGCTTAAAAAAATTGCCTTGAGCATATATTCATAAGCAAAAGGCTCAAGTAGCAATGCAATCATGACCTATCCTTTTGCTCAGCTTGGGGATTTGATTCGCTGGATTTGACATTTTTGCGATGATAAGAGCTGCGGTTTTGATGATGACCATAAAAGACAGCAGGAATTTCATCGTCTGCCAAAATCATCAAAGTGCGTTTATCATCATCATCGTGCAAGTCTTCACCCACCAAGTGAAGCTGCCTTAGAACACCACCAAAAACTTTTTCAAGATTTGCTTGGGTGAATGTACTTTTGGTGCTTCCCATTGCTAAAATGGTGCGATTTATCATGATAACTTGGTCACAAAATTCAGGCACTGTCCCTAAATTATGTGTTGAGATTAAAATTAGATGACCTTCTTGACGCAATTCATCTAAAAGATTCATAATGGCTTTTTCGGTTTTTACATCAACACCTGTGAAAGGTTCATCTAATAAAAGGATTTTGCTTTCTTGAGCCAAAGCTCTTGCCAAAAACACCCGTTTTTTTTGCCCACCTGATAATTCGCTAATTTGTCGATTAGCAAGATGGTTAATTTGGACGCGTGACATGGCTTCATCAATCTTTTGGTAATCCTTTGGTTTTGGTCGGCGTAAAAAATTCATATGTCCATATCGCCCCATCATGACGACATCTAAAACTGATACAGGAAATTGCCAATCAACTTCTTCGCTTTGTGGCACATAGGCGACCAAATTTTTCTTAAGTGCTTGAGCAATGGGTAAATCACAAAGCTTAACATGACCTGTTTGGGGCTTAATTAGCCCCATCAGCACCTTAAATAAAGTGGATTTACCACTACCATTGATGCCAACCAAGGCACAGGTTGTACCGCCTTGTAGATGCAACGAAACATCATACAAGGCGGTATGTCCGTTATTGTATCGAACCGAAATATCGTCAAGGCTGATGGTGATTTTATCCATCACTTTTCAAAACCGCTGGCGATGGTTGAGACGGTGGTTTGTAATAAGTCAAGATAAGTTGGTACAGGGCCACCAGCTTCAGACAGTGAATCAACATAAAGCACACCGCCATATTTGGCACCTGTTTCTTTGGCAACTTGTTTTGCTGGTTTGTCTGAAATCGTACTTTCACTAAATACCACAGGAATATTATTGGTGCGTACCGTATCAATCAATGATTTGACTTGTTGAGGCGAGCCTTGCTGTTCGGCATTAATTGGCCACAAATAAGCTTCTTTAAGACCATAATCGTTGGCCAAGTAGCTAAACGCACCTTCACTGGTTACCAACCAACGCTGATTTTCAGGGATTTGTGATAATTTGGCACGCAGTGGAGCGTCCATAGCTTTAATTTTTGCACTGTACTGCTCAGCATTTTTGGTATAAACTTCCTGATTGGCTGGGTCTTGCTTAATGAGTGCATTTTTGATATTCTCAACATAAATCAAGGCATTACTTGGCGACATCCAAGCATGTGGGTTTGGCATGTCTTTATAAGCACCTTCAGTGATGTTAATCGGTGTGATACCCTGTGTTACAACAACGGCAGGCACATTGCTGGTATCATGATAAAATTTTTCAAACCAAAGCTCTAGATTAAGACCATTCCATAAAATCAAATCTGCTTTTTGGGCTTTAACCACATCTTGAGGCGTGGGTTCATATTCATGAATTTCAGCACCTGCTTTGGTGATGGATTGAACATCGGCAGCCTCCCCAGCAACATTTTGGGCAATGTCAGCAATGACAGTAAAAGTTGTGACAACAGACAGTTTTTTTGGAGAATGAGTATCCTGTGCGTTGGTGTCTTCTTTGACCTGCTGACCGCACCCAACCAAGGCTAAGCACATCGTAAGACAGGCGGTAAAAGTTTTGATTGATTTCATAAGTTAACCTAATTGCTTGACTGGCATTAAAATAAATATATCAAAATACCAAGTTATTATATTCAAATGATTTAACCATTTATGATAATGATAATCATTATCATAAAAAATGTCAAGTTAAAAAGAGATATCCTAATATAATAGCACAAATAAAAATGATGCAATAAAAATAATATCAAATTCCAAATCTTAATAAAATCAGTGACTTATTAACTAAAATTCCATCAACCCTAGAACCTGCTTTATTAAGCTATGATGTCATGCCATGGCATGCACCACTTAATCATGAATTGCTTTTTTATCAAATATCATTAATATCATAGAAATTGCAAATAATTGTAATCGACACACCCACATGTAACAAAAATTTTCTAACAATCGTATTTGTAATAAAATCTTATTATCGTAGCAACAAATATTTGCTATCAAATATTTGTCATAACATGATATTATCTGCTATTGAAGTGCTATAATTCTTAAGCATGAATCATCAGTGTTCATAATTTTTACTTTTTAGATTAAAATAGGAAAAATAAACAAATGAAAGCACTAAAAATCATCGCACCTGTGTTAGCACTAGGTCTATCTTTTACAGCTATCGCAAATGCCAAAGACACCCTGCCTGTACGCTCTGCCAAACAACTCACCAATACGGTTCGCCAAGTGACTTATAGTTGCCCCACAGGTAGTTTCCCCACAGGCGACACGGTTCAAGTGAATTATGGCTTCAGTGATCAAGCACTACCGACCTATGCCGAAGCCAATTTTGGTGGTAAAACTCGTTTCTTGCCAATTAATTTGGTAGAATCAGGTGACAAAGTAATGATTTTTGGTGATGGTAATGATTGGCAAATCGCTGGCCTCTATTTACAACTTGACAACGATCATCATTCAGGTATAGACATTTACCTAGATGCAAAAGCCGAATATGCTTGCGATGTGGTCGGTACAAAGCGTATTAAAGGCTAATTTGTATCAGCCATAAAAAGCCACATCATCATTATTGTGTGGCTTTTTATTTAAAAATTCCACCAAACCCCCCAACAAAATCAATCACTTACCAACTTTCTACCATCAATCCT
>ERZ1023425.157-NODE-157-length-11907-cov-5.793537_pt1 | contig 11907 bp, 9 predicted proteins | sample MGYA00380514_ERZ1023425 | MGnify/ENA primary metagenome ERZ1023425 (study PRJEB33173, sample SAMEA4830391) | metagenome | study: EMG produced TPA metagenomics assembly of the PRJEB25223 data set... | reverse complement strand
AAATAATGCTGGGTGCGGTATTTGTCTGATAAAGATAGTTAATGATTTTGAGGCATTGATTGGGCTGTCTTTGGATGAGTGCATCGGATAGATCAAAAACGCTGAACACGCCACCTTCGGATAAGAGTGTGCTAAGATCAGGCACATCAATTACCACAAGCTGTGACTGACTAGGCAGAGTGTGAGCATAGGACAGACGCCATAGCGTCTGATAAGCGGTTAATAAATCATGCTGGGTATGGCTCATCAGCATCTGCCACGCATCAGCGGTGAGCGAAAGCTTAAAATCTTGAGCTTTGGCCATTAAAAGGGCACGCCGCTCAGATTCATTTTGGATAGTGCCATGGATAATCAGCCCATGCTGATCAAACAGCTTAAACGCTTTGGTATTTTGAGATTTTTTATCTTGTTTGGGCAGCAGCCAAATCAGATGATGTGTGCTAGTACCTGCTTGGGCATCATTGGCAAAATCTATCAATTGGCTTAAGGTGGCATCATCAGGCTTATGCTTACCACTTAGAATGATGGCGGTAGATTCCTCAAACAGCGATAGCGATGCAAGTTCTTGGGTAACCTCATGCCAGCTTTTGGGGGAGGTAAGATCAATGCGTTTCATCACTTGATGATTGGCTTGCCAAACTGGACGGCACGCATCAATGAGCCATTGAATCATCAATGGCTCATCAGAATGCAAAAGCCATAAGCCGCTTAGCATCACTGTAGGATTTTTGAGGGATTCAGCAACTGCCAAAAATCGTTTTTGCATGGCTAAGGCGTATGTATCTGACTGCCAAGTGCATAGTACTGTTCAGCGATGCGATGTGCTAGGCTGTCTTGTAGCCATACTTTGACAATTTCGCCTTGCTGATCTTTGGTTGATACGCCAGCTTCATTATACTGATAGCTACGCTCAGCTTGTACCACTCTGCGAATGGTTTGACCGTTCATCTGATAGATAACATCAGCAGTTAGCACCAAGCGAATTTCGGATAACACGCCAAGTAGTTTATATTCACGATAGCGTAAATTACTGACTTGGATCTGATGGGCGGCATTGGTGTCGCTCACCACACCAAGCTGAGCCATCTGTGTTTCAAGTTTGTGCTTGAGTGCATAACTAACAGCATTATTTTCGGTGATGATATTAACATGACTATAAGTCGGCACTAACTGAACGCCTGTCTCACTGATACCTCGTAGACCAAATCCGCAGGCGGTCAATGATAGTGTTAATACCATTGCACCTGCTTGAATCATAGATTTTATTTGCATTAAGCACCCACCACAACAAAGCTGATGAGTTTATTGGGTACGACAATCTCTTTTTTAATGTCACCAATGAGATACTTCGACACACCTTCAATATTCTTGGCTTCACGGATAAGCTCAGCCTGATCTGTACCAGCGGCAACCTCCATCTTACCACGCACTTTACCATTGACTTGCACCACCATGGTGATGGTATCGTTGATTAAGGCTGATTTATCCAAGACTGGGAAAGCTTGGGTGCGTGCATCAATTTTTAGTGCCTCTAACAAATATTCGCCAACATGTGGAGCATACAAAGATAGCAATGTCAATAACGCAACGATAGCTTCATGGCGTGCAGCGATGTCATTATTATCAGTTGGTTTAAAGCTTGCAATTTCATTACAAAGCTCCATGAGGCTAGACACAGGCGTATTAAGTGCCAAATGCTCGCCCAAGCTGACATCTATTTTAGCGATGGTTTCATGAGTTTTTCGGCGTAGATTTTTGGCATCTTTTGAAAGCGTGTCTTTATTAATTGTTAGATCATTTGATTGGTGATTTTGAATGGCTGACAAATGCTCGCCAACGGTACGCCATACTTTTTTGATAAAATTATGTGGACCTTTTAAGGCACTGTCTGACCATTCAAGTGTTTGGTCGGCTGGTGCGGTAAATAGTGTATAAAGACGCACAGTATCTGCACCATATTGCTCAATAATCTCTTGAGGGTCGACACCATTATTTTTGGACTTACTCATTTTTTCAATTTTGCCAATGGTGACAGGCTTGCCATCGGCTTTTAAGGTAGCGCCTTCGATTTCGGTACCATTCATGACAAAATCAATTTCATGCGGGAAATAGTAAGTTGTACTACCATCACTGTTTGAGCGATAATAAGTACCTGCCAAAACCATCCCTTGAGCCAACAGATTGGCAAAAGGCTCATCTTTACTTACCAAGCCTTCATCACGCATCACTTTATGAAAAAATCTTGCATAAAGTAAATGTAGTACCGCATGTTCAACACCACCGACATATTGGTCGACAGGCAGCCATTTATCGGCAGCAGTACGCTCAATCATTTGGCTGTCATCGTGTGGTGATACAAAACGCTGAGCGTACCAGCTTGATTCTACAAATGTATCAAAAGTATCGGTTTCACGCTCGGCTGGCTGACCGCACTTTGGGCAAGTGGTCTGTAGAAATTCGGGCATATTTTTGAGTGGGTTGCCACGCCCATCAGGGATAACATCGGTGGGCAGCACCACAGGCAAATCAGCTTCATCGACAGGCACTGTACCACAGTATTCGCAGTTTACCATCGGAATTGGGCAGCCCCAATAACGCTGACGACTCACGCCCCAGTCACGCAGGCGATATTGAGTGGTGGTTTGACCTAAGCCTTTTTCGGTGATGATTTCATTGACTTTGGCAACTGCGTCATGATAAGACAAGCCGTCCAAAATGCCTGAATTGATACAAAACCCTGTCTTATCACTGTACCAGTCTTGCCATTGGCTGGTGCTATAGTTACTTGGTTTGTCCTTAAAATCAATGACTTGTGGAATTGGCAGATTGTACTTATTGGCAAATTCAAAATCACGCTCATCATGTGCAGGTACTGCCATGACAGCACCAGAACCATAGCTCATCAGTACATAGTTTGCTACCCATACTGGCACATCGGCACCTGTGATGGGGTGTTTTGCGGTCAAGCCTGTATTGATACCGACTTTTTCGGCTTTGGCAATGTCGGCTTCAGCGACCGAGCCTTGTTTACATTCTGCACAGAATTCAGCGATGGCTGGGTTTTGTTTAGCGGCATGCTGAGCAAGCGGATGTTCGGCTGCTACCGCTAAGTAACTGACACCCATGATGGTATCAGGGCGTGTGGTAAAGACACGCAAAACAGCATCATGCTCATCGATTGAATAAGTAAAATCCAGCTCCATGCCTTGGCTTCGACCGATCCAATTTTGTTGCATAGAAAGTACTTGCTTTGGCCAATGACCCTCCAAGGTTTTTAGGTCATCTAACAGCTCATCGGCATAATCAGTGATCTTAAAGTAGTACATCGGGATATCACGCTTTTCAACAATCGCACCTGAACGCCAGCCACGACCATCGACCACTTGCTCATTGGCAAGAACGGTATTATCCACAGGGTCCCAATTGACGGTGGCAAGTTTTTTATATACCAAGCCTTTTTTATACAGTTGTAGAAATAGCCACTGTTCCCAGCGGTAATATTCAGGTGTGCATGTTGCAAATTCACGAGACCAATCAATCGAAAGCCCCAATGCCTTGAGCTGTTCACGCATATTAGCAATATTGTCAAAGGTCCATTTGGCAGGTGCAACCGCATTAGCGATGGCGGCATTTTCGGCAGGTAGACCAAAAGCATCCCACCCCATTGGCTGCATGACTTCGTAGCCTTTTTGGCGATAATAGCGACTAAGCACATCGGTGATGGCATAGTTGCGTACATGTCCCATGTGTAGCTTGCCACTTGGGTAAGGGAACATCGAGAGCATGTAGCGAGTGGGCTTATCTGTTGTTTCGTTATTGGTGTGGTAGCGTTTGTCGCTTTCCCATTGGGTTTGTAGTTGTTTTTCGATGGCAGAAAAATTGTAATCTTCTAAAGAAATTTGGCTCATATTGCTATCCAAAAAAAGTGGAAAGTTAAGAAATAAACTTAGCTATTATACCCAAATTTACTGATACTTTGCTATACTTTGATTACTTTAAATAAAAAACTTCATCAAGGAGACAAACCGATGGCAATCACCATTTATGGCATCAAAAATTGTAATACAATGAAAAAGGCTTTTGATAAACTAAACGAGCTTGGCAAAACATATGAATTTTTTGATTATAAAAATGAGCAACTGACTTTGGATGAGTTTGGCAAATTTGTGACAATTTTTGGTGACAAAGTCATTAACAAACAAGGTATGACCTATCGAAAGCTTGATGATGATGCTAAAGTCATATTAAATGGCGATGATATAGAAGCGATATATGAGATTGTCAAAACAAATCAAAGTATGATTAAGCGTCCGATTATTTTGGGCGGTATGAAGTCAGTGATTGGCTTTGATGACGCAGAATATGAGCAAATATTTGGATAGCTCTAGAATGGCGAACTGATTCATCTTAGAGACTTGACTAAAAATCAATATCATGCTTTTTGGCAAAAAACACCGCTGACAAACCGCTTGCCACAAACCAAGCCAATGCCATCGATACCAAAGTATGGCTAAAAAAATGATCGCCTATCATCATTTTATAAAGCCCCATTGTCCAGCCGATGGCACTGACCAAAATCACATAACGCCAGCGTTTGTGTTGTAACGCAGGCACAAACGCCAAACCATATAAACCAAAGCCAGAGCTGGCATGAGCCGCAGGGAAGCATTTGGCACGCTGTTGGCTTAGTATGTCTTGCCATAAAGACAAATAAGGCTTATCACCAGCAAAAATAAGCAGTTCATGGGGGCAAGGCACATGCGTCAGCGATTTTAATGTTGCCACCAACAGCGGTGTTAATGCCAAAACAGCAAACACATATAAAATATCAGATTGCCCAAAGTTAGCCAAAGGAGCATAAATGGGGGCATCTCTCCGCCCAAACAGCGATTTTGCTGAGTTGTCTGTTTTATCAGCCATTGTTTTATCAGCCATGGTATTGGTAGCAGCAATGAATTTTGTATCAGCAATGAATTGACGCCATGCCAAAGTAGCAAGCAGATACACCCCAAACACAATCAACAACCATTTGGGTAATTTATAAAACAGCATGGAAAAGACAAATTGGTCTTTGCTTAATAACCAGCGGCCTTGCTCCACATAAAACCATGAACTGATGGTAACATCGACCGAACCATGCTCAATAAACACAGCAGTCATCACGATGACTGCCAATGCAAGCAGGGCTTGGCTGATGGGGCTGATGGGAGACACAGGGCGTAAAATTGACATTTGATGATTCTACCTAGCTATTGGAAAGCTCTATTGGAAAGCTTATCAATCCAAAGGATTAACAAATGCTGTTTTATCTGCCGTGGCTTGTGTGCTGACATCAAATAAGTTGAGCAGTGTCGGAGTGATGGCATCGTGGCTAAAGCCAGCCGTTGGCGAATTTGCCACAGCAAATGGAGTGTCTGCTCCCAACCAAAGTAACGCAGGAATGCTCAATTGTTCTTTTGGGGCAAACGCCTTAGGCATGCCATGTAAATAAACGCCTTTTTCTCCTAAGCTTTCACCATGGTCGCTTAAATATAACATGGCGGTGTCAGCGTGTGTTTGTGCTGCCAACCAATCGATGGTTTGTTTTAAAAAGTCATCAGTCGCCAATAACGCATTGTCGTAAGCATTAATGACCGTTTGTCGCTCACATTCTGCCAATTCGCTACTTGTACAAACAGGCAAAAACTGAGCAAATTCATCATCATAGCGTTTATAATAAGCAGGGCCATGGTTGCCCATTTGATGCAACACTATCAATATGTCTTGATTGGCATAAGCCTTGACATGGTCATCTAAACCCACCAACATGCCCACATCACGGCATTCATCATAAGGGTTGGTGTGGCAAATGGTGTTGTTGCCACCTTGAAGGGGGCTGTTTTTGTAGTCTTGATACTGTTTGGCAGGCAGGCGATTCATCACGCCTTTTGAATCAGAGTTATTATCTCGCCACAATATCGCCACGCCCAAGCGGTCTAATGTGTCAATGACATTTTCATGATAATCGGCGGTATCAACATCGTATTTTTCTGCTCCCAAATAACTGAACATACATGGGACAGAATATGCCGTTGATGTGCCACAAGAAGTGGCATTACCAAAATTATGCACTTGCCCTAAGCCAATGAGTTTGTCCATATGGGGAAAAGTGGCTCGCTGATAACCATTAAAAGACGCATGGTCAGCACGGGCCGTTTCACCCACCACCATCACCACCAATCTGGGCTTGCGAGTGGAGGCGGTGGTTTTTTGTATGGCATCATTGGCGTGCATGATGGTTTCGGTGGGTTTGGTGGCGTTTTTATAACTCATGTTGGCAAGCTTGCCCGCTGAATACATCACCGTAACAGGATTGGTAAAAAATCGCAACGGTTTATGTTCCCTAAAAAAACTGGCGTATTGACTGCTCAATGCCAAAATGGGTAACCCAACCAATGCCAAAGCCACAAGATAGGTAACCAGCCGCTTCATTAAACTGACTTTGAGTGTGCCAAATGACAATGGCTGCCCAATAATCCAACAGATGGGCAAACCAGCCAACAACACAACACGGATTAAAAGCTTCATGCTTAATAAATCTTTGGTTTCTGCCGTGTCAGTTTGTAAGGCATTTTGTAGCATGGTGGTGTCGTAGACAGTGCCATAGGTGTCGGTAAAATGACCAGCAAAAGCAGCGATTAAAATAAAACAAATTGCCACCGTTTTTAAGGTATGCCGATAGCCAAGCAACACCAATAAAAGTAACAAAATGCCTGTTAAGACCACCGCCAATGAAGCGATAAAAAGTGCGTGATTTGCCAATGGGTATACTGACATGACTTGTTGAAAAAATGTCACATTGGCAGTTGTGGTCAAAAATATCGCTACAATTGCCATAAACAGATAAGCATCTAACCCTTTTAAATCTTTGGTGCGGTGATGGCGGTTAGACCAAAAGCCCTTAGACCAAAAGCTGTTGGACTTTAAAAATTTGGTAAAAGTGGTGTTGTGGGTTTTGTTGTGTTTAAGGGACATGGTGTGGTGTCTTAAAGTTAATCTTGAAACTTAAATGATAAAAAGATGCTAAGCGATATTTTAACTCATCATGAAATAATTATGAGTTAAATGGTGGCACTGCCATACCCCAGCGAGCGTAAAATTGCACCAAAAATTCATCAAAGGCATGGTGTTCGATCGCTTGGCGGATATCAGCCATCAAGCGTTGATAATAGCGTAAATTATGAATGGTCGCCAGCTGAGCTGATAACATTTCTTTACATTTATGCAGATGATAAAGATAGGCACGGCTGAAGTTTTGGCAAGTATAACAGTCGCAATGCTCATCAAGTGGTGTGTCATCGGTACGGTATTGGCTATTTTTAATGCGAATCACACCTTTATTGTCATGATTACCCGTCACAAAATAATGACCATTTCTGGCATTGCGTGTTGGCATGACACAATCAAACATATCAACACCACGGCGTACCGCTTCAACAATATCAGCAGGCTTGCCCACGCCCATCAGATAGCGAGGCTTATCATCTGGCATGGCACATGGTAGATAATCAAGTACTTTTATCATCTCTTCTTTGGGTTCACCAACAGACAGACCACCAATGGCATAACCATCAAAAGGCATCTTTAGCAAACCTTGTAAAGATTGCATACGCAAATCTTCATACATACTGCCTTGGATAATACCAAATAGGGCGTTTTTATTGCCTAGGCGCTGATGCTCATCGATGCAGCGCTGACCCCAGCGCAGTGACAGCTCAAGTGATTTTTTGGCTTCATCATGTGTGGCGGGGTAAGGCGTGCATTCATCAAATTGCATGACAATATCAGAGTTTAGATCATTTTGAATTTGCATGGAGGTTTCAGGCGATAAAAAGACTTTAGCACCATCAACAGGTGAGCGAAAAGCCACACCTTCTTCGCTGATTTTACGCATTGCACCAAGGCTGAACACCTGAAAACCGCCTGAATCAGTTAAGATGGGCTTATCCCAGCCAATAAAATGATGCAGACCACCAAATTGGCGAATCACTTCCATGCCAGGGCGTAGCCAAAGATGAAAGGTATTTCCAAGGATAATATCTGCACCGATGCCATGGATATCACGGGGCAACATGCCTTTGACTGTACCATAAGTGCCTACAGGCATAAATGCAGGTGTTTGGACATTGCCATGTGCTAAGCTGACAGTGCCACGGCGAGCATGGTTGTTGCCGCCATCAGTATGATGTAAGGTAAATTTCATAAATTTCTCTAAGGTTTTTAAATAGTAAATGTTTAAATAGTCAATGTTTAATAAGCCATCAATCAGGTATGATATTTTTATCAACTAAGATAAGCCAAATTGGTTGTAAGCTCATTTTACTGGGCTTTTTCCAAAAACATCGCATCGCCATAGCTAAAGAAACGGTATTTGTTTTTAATGGCATGATTGTAAGCTTCTTTAATGGTTTGAGTACCAGCAAATGCCGAGACTAACATTAAAAGCGTTGATTTTGGTAAGTGAAAATTAGTAATCAAGCAATCCACCACGCCAAATTCATAAGGTGGATAAATAAAAATTTGGGTATCTCCCAAAAATTCAACCAATTCACCATGAATACGATGACGATGTGCCGTTTCAAGCGTACGAGTAACGGTTGTGCCAACGGCAATGATACGGCCACCTGCGGATTTGGTGTTATTGATAAGAGTGGCAGTAGACGCAGGAAGATGAGCATATTCAGCATGCATAACATGGTCGGCTAGATTGTCGACTTTGACTGGGGCAAATGTACCAGAGCCAACATGCAGAGTAACAAAAGCAATTTGAACGCCTTTTTTTCTAAGCTGTGTCAATAATGCTTCATCAAAGTGCAGGCTGGCTGTTGGTGCAGCAACACTGGCGGATTTGGTGGGATTGTGAAAGACGGTTTGATATCGTTCATCATCTTTTTCATCAGCCTTTCGCTCAAAATAGGGCGGAATGGGCATTTGACCATAGTTATCCAAATCAGCCAAAATAGGCGACCTAAAGCCTAGAATAAATAAATTGTCTTGGCGACCGATAACGGTAGCTTGCATCTGATTGTTGGCTAGATTTAGAGTTTGACCGACTTTTGGTGAGCGGCTTGAGCGTACATGGCACAAGGCTTTATAAAGGTTTTCGTTGATTTCATCGGGCAATATTCGTTCAATCAAAACCTCAACCGCTCCCCCTGTTTGTTTTTGACCATGCAGGCGAGCTTTGATGACTTTGGTGTCATTGAGTACCAATAAATCCCCACTTTTTAATAAGTTTGGTAAATCGGTAAATCGTAAATCTTGACAGCTGTTTTTTGAGACATGCAATAGGCGTGAACTGGTACGCTCATTTAAAGGATACCGAGCGATTAGGTCGTCAGGCAAATGGTAGTCATAGTCGCTAAGTAAGACAGGCTGGGTTTGTTGTGTCATGGCTGATGAGATTGTCAATAATAAATTGCGTATTTTAACAAATTTTGAGCATATTCTCTAGCGACTGATTGACTTTATGACGCACCGTAACTGTGCTAAAATGTCTAATGATTATAGTGATATCTATCAAAGTGTGAGTTAATCAATCAAAGTCATCTGGTGGTGAGATATGTTTGAATTATTTAAAAAGAAAAAGCCAACAACTGACCCCGTGCAAGCAGTCATTGATGAGATGATGCTCTATGGACAGCCGTTTAGGCAATATATTGAGAAAATGGATATTGTCGATGATAAAATATTGCAACTACAAATGCGAATTTTTGAGTCTGATGATACCGCTGAGCTTGAAAAACAGTATCATAAATTACAACAAAAGCTGTATCCTATTGGTATTAAAGAGGTTAATATTAATGTTACGGTTAGCTCAAAGGATAATGGCTTGGGTAAGACTTTCGCCCAAACCACACAGCCCAATCTTGTCAAAACCCATCATCCCACCAAAAAAACCGATGCCATATCCGCTCAGCATGATGAGCCACCCGCCAAGCCAGCAACTAAGCAGTCACAGCTGTCCGCCCATCCACGCATTACCCATATCATCGCTGTGGCTTCAGGTAAAGGCGGTGTTGGCAAATCCACAACAACGGTAAATCTGGCGTTGGCACTTCAAAAGATGGGTAAGCGTGTCGGTATTTTGGATGCGGATATTTATGGACCTTCCATTCCAACCATGTTGGGCGTGGCAACCAAAAAACCGATCGTAGAAAATGACCAGTTTATCCCAATTGATGCAAATGGGATGGCAGTGCTTTCAATTGGTAATTTGATTGAAGCTGAAAACACGCCAATTGCATGGCGTGGCATCAAAGCAACAGGTGCATTAATGCAGCTTTATAATCAAACCAACTGGCCACAGCTGGATTATTTGCTGATTGATATGCCGCCAGGTACAGGGGATATTCAGCTAACTTTGGCACAGCGTATTCCTTTGACAGGGGCAATCATCGTGACAACGCCACAGCATATCGCACTGCTTGATGCCAAAAAAGGCGTAGAGATGTTCCATAAAACTGATATTAGGGTGCTTGGCATTATTGAAAATATGGCACTACATACCTGTACGCATTGTGGTCATACCGAAGCGATTTTTGGGACAGGTGGCGGTGATGAAATGGCAAAAGCTTATGATGTCCCTTTACTTGGTCAATTACCACTGGATGCCAGCATTCGTGCAGCAATGGATAATGGCAAGGCGGATGAGTTAATTGATGCCAACTTAGCTTGGCATTATGAGCATATTGCTAAGCTTGTCAATGAGCGTGCTACACAGTTTGCCAAAAAATCCAGTGAGCGGTTTTTTTAATGTAGAATTTTAATGTAGAGTATTGATTTGGTTAGCTGATATTGATATCAAAAAGATGCTTGTGATAAGCATCTTTTTGATTGGGTGAAACTATGGACAAAGGGCGTTGATAATATTTTGATTGGTGGTGTCATCAAATGCCAAATTAGGATGAGTGCAATCAACAGAAATGCCAAGCGGATGCACTGCTGCACGGCGTTCAAAAAAATACAGCGTGCTGTGTTTGATAGCTGGATTATTGAAATCTGTCCGAGTGTTGCCCTTATCTAATACCACAAATTGAAAAACCTGTGGTTTGACATACGACCAAGGGCGAAACCAAGTGGTTTTTTCTACTTTGGCAACAACGACGCTTTGGTCAGGAAGCTTGGCAATGGCATCATTTGCCCAAGCATATTCGGTATATACCTGAAAGCCAATCATTCCCAATCCTGCTGCAACAGGTACGATCCATTTTGGTGCACGCTTATAAAATAAGCGAATGGGCATGACAAGACCTGCCAATAAAAAACCGCTAAAGATGGTCGCCAAGATTTCCCAAAACATCATGATTGGTTTATCCTTTATATGTGTATAAAAAATGTAATTTTGTGTAGTAAAATATTATGAATAAATATTATAGATAACTACAGCATAAAATGCCATAAAAATTATCACAATCTTATGTGTGTCACCAAAAAAACTATTTAAACTTATTAAAAAATCGCCCAGAATTCTGAGTGATTTTTTATAAGAGGGTAGGTTAGTGGTTGATTGCACCGCCTGCACCTTTTGGATAACGAACACTTTCAACCAAATCTTGAACTTCTTTTGGCGGTGGATTGCCCATGGCAGATACAGCGATCGCAACAATGAAGTTAATCACAGCGCCAATGGCTCCAAATGATAGTGGCGAGACACCTAAGATCCAGTTGGCTTCCACATTTTCAAAACTGTTGGTGCTTGGAATGAAGAACCAGCCCATGTATAAAAATACATAGATACATGTTGCACTCAAGCCTGCAATCATGCCAGCAGTTGCACCTGTTGAGTTGATGCGTTTTGAGAAAATACCCATCATCAGTGCTGGGAATAAGCTTGATGCAGCAATACCAAAGGCGACAGCAACAACC
>ERZ1023425.155-NODE-155-length-12103-cov-11.864376_pt1 | contig 12103 bp, 10 predicted proteins | sample MGYA00380514_ERZ1023425 | MGnify/ENA primary metagenome ERZ1023425 (study PRJEB33173, sample SAMEA4830391) | metagenome | study: EMG produced TPA metagenomics assembly of the PRJEB25223 data set... | reverse complement strand
GTGGCGGTGTCAGCTTACGCCCAGGTGATGGGGTGATTCATTCATGGCTAAACCGCATGTTGTTGCCTGACACCGTTGGTACCGGTGGCGACAGTCATACTCGCTTCCCCATTGGTATCTCATTTCCAGCAGGTTCAGGTCTTGTAGCGTTCGCTGCTGCCACTGGTGTGATGCCACTTGACATGCCTGAGTCTGTTTTGGTTAAATTTAAAGGCAAAATGCAACCTGGTATCACGCTTCGCGACTTGGTACACGCCATTCCTTACTATGCAATCCAAGCAGGCGATTTGACCGTTGAGAAAAAGGGTAAGAAAAATATCTTCTCTGGTCGTATCTTAGAGATTGACTTAACCGAAATGGAAAACGACTTGACTGTTGAGCAAGCATTTGAATTGTCTGATGCGTCTGCTGAACGCAGTGCAGCGGGTTGTGCGATTACCGTATCAGAAGAAAAAGTTGCTGAATACCTACGCTCTAACATCGTCATGCTAAAATGGATGATTGCCGAAGGTTATGGCGATGCTCGTACGCTAGCTCGCCGTGCTGAGAATATGCAAAAATGGCTAGACAACCCAAGCCTGCTAAAAGCCGATGCGGATGCCGAATACACCAAAGTGTATGAGATTGACCTTGCCGATATCAAAGAGCCAATCCTATGCTGTCCAAACGACCCTGATGATGCCAAATTGCTATCAGAAGTCGCTGGCGATAAGATTGATGAAGTGTTTATCGGTTCGTGCATGACCAACATCGGACATTTCCGTGCCGCAGGTAAACTTTTGCAAGAAGTGCCAGCAGGTAGCTTGACCACTCGTTTGTGGATTGCACCGCCTACCAAAATGGACGAACGCCAACTGATGGACGAAGGGTATTACAATACCTACGCCCAAGCAGGTGCAAGAACTGAAATGCCCGGTTGCTCGCTATGTATGGGTAACCAAGCTCGTATCGCACCAAACTCAACGGCAGTATCTACCTCTACTCGTAACTTCCCGAACCGTCTGGGTCAAGGAGCGAACGTGTACCTAGCTTCTGCCGAGCTTGCCTCTGTGGCATCTGTACTTGGTAAACTACCAACCGTTGAAGAGTACATGGCATACGCAGGTAAACTTGAATCCATGGAAGCCGAAGTGTACAACTACCTAAACTTCGACCAAATGAGCGAGTACACCGAAAAATCAGACAAAATCAGCGTGGCACAACTTGCCTAATCTGGTTTGATAAAGCACCATAGCACATACCAGTCCCCAAAGGCACTTAGCTTTTGGGGACTATTTTGTGACAAGTTAATGGCGAAAAAACTAACAAACCTTTTATAGTAACATATACACGATAATTTAAAAACAGGAAAACCCAATGACTATAGAATTATCAAGCCTACCCCCCCTGCCGTACAAGCATGGGTAGCTACCTTACTTTTGATGAAGACATTCGCCTAACCAAATCGCATGACAGCCTGATTATTCAAGAGCCGCTTTTTGACATGGAACGCATGAAGCACGCCATTGACGACTACGAAACTAAAGAGCAGGCGTTGCAAAATGGATTAACCTTACCACAAGGCAAAAACGAAACCCAACTGCTTGCTTGACTAGATGAAAATATCCCCACCCATTTGCCAAATGCCGATAAATTGGCTTATTTTTAATACAATAAAATCCCCCAAAATCCCACAAAATTTGTTAAAATAAGCGATTTTTGCAAATTATACACACCATGCCAAACCCCACCCCTTTACGCAATACCTTTATTCCCACCACCGACCCGTCCGCAGGCTTGCGTTTGACGGAGATTTTTTATTCCTTGCAGGGCGAAGCCTTAACCATGGGTTTGCCGACCATTTTTATTCGTCTGACAGGTTGCCCTTTGCGTTGCACTTATTGCGACACGACTTATTCCTTTACAGGGGGCGAGCGTTGGGGGCTTGATGCGATTTTGGAGCATATCAAACAGTATCCTTGCAAACGCATTTGCCTAACAGGGGGCGAACCGCTTGCCCAGCCCAACGCCATTGCCTTGATGAAATTACTCCTTGATAACGGCTATGAGATTTCATTGGAAACGGCAGGGGCGTTGTCGGTCAAGGACGTGCCAATAGCGGTGTCAAAAGTCATGGATTTAAAAAGCCCATCATCAGGCGAAGTGGATAAAAATCTGTGGGAAAATCTAAATTATCTCACTCCCCACGACCAAATCAAAATTGTCATCGCTGACCGTGCCGATTATGATTGGGCAAAAGACGTTTTGCAAAAATATGAGCTTGATAAAAAATGCGGTGTGGTGTGGTTTTCGCCCATGTTTAATATAGACGAGCGTAAATCGGACGTGCCAAATTTGGCGGTAGAGCTTGCCGAATGGATTTTGGCGGACGGCTTGCCTGTACGTTTTCAATTACAACTGCACAAAATCATCTGGGCGGACGCTAAGGGCAAATAAAACAAAAGCCGATAATCAACATCGGCTTTTATCTCATCTCAATCTAATCAATCGCACACACCGCCAAATCCTTGATGATGAGTTGCAAACTCTGATTACCCTGCCACTCGTTAATGTCTAGGGTAAACAAAATATGCACCGCACTTGCCCGATAATCCCATTCGTCCACGTCATAATTAAACCAAATGGCATCTATCGGATACTGCACGCCATCGGCTCGCAACGTCAGTTTTAAATGCTTGTCTTTTAAAATGCGAAAATTAACCACTTCAAAGACCCCATCAAAGGCAGGGGGCAAAAAGCCATTACCCCACACGCTGACATTTTTTAGAGCATGGACAAAGGCCAGACTAAAATCAGGAGGGATGAGCGTGCCATCGGTGTATTTTAATTCGCTAAATAGCTCATCATCAAAGCCGTCCACCACTTTCAAAAATTCTGCCTTAAACCGCTCAGAATCCCGCTTATGAATGGTCAAGCCTGCCGCCATCGCATGACCGCCAAAGTGCAAAATCAGCTCAGGATTTGCCATCGCCACCGTCTCAATGGCATCACGAATATGCACGCCTGCGATAGACCGCCCCGAGCCTTTGATTAGGTCGTCATCACCCACTTTATCAGCATCGGCAGGGGCAAAGACAATGGTCGGACGGTATAACTGTTCTTTGATACGTCCTGCCACGATACCAATCACGCCTTGGTGCCAGTTGTCTTGATACAGGCAAATGGCTTTGGAAGCACATGTAGACTTATCCTCTGACTCATCATAGAAGTGCAGTTCATCGATGATGCTACTGGCTTCATCACGCATTTGCGTTTCTATGGCACGGCGTGAGTGATTAAGACGGTTCAGCTCTATCGCCAAACGGTGTGCTTCGCCAAAATCATCAGTCAGTAGGCACTCCACCCCTGTTCGCATATTATCCATACGCCCTGCGGCGTTAATGCGTGGGGCAATGGCAAAACCAAAATCATCTGCCGTAATCTTACGCACGTCTCGCCCCGCCTGCTCCAAGAGTGCCAAAATCCCCACACAGCACCGCCCTTCCCGAATGGCGTTAAGTCCATGTGTTACCAAAATACGGTTATTTTGGTCAAGATGACCCACGTCCGCTACCGTCCCTAATGCCACAAGGTCAAGATATTTGGCGACTTGTGTGGTGGATTTGCCCATCTCACGGCGGATTTTGGCGACACGTCCCATGACATAGAACGCCACACCCACGCCCACGAGCCACTTACTGCCGAACTCACAGCCGACTTGATTGGGGTTGATGACCGCACTTGCCTTAGGTGAACTCGTTGTTGTCAGATGATGGTCGGTAATGACAACATCAATGCCCAATTCTTTGGCTTTGGCAACCCCATCATGGCTAGATATGCCATTATCCACCGTGATGATGAGTTTGGGGTCAAATTCTTCTGCCCCATGTTCTACGATTTGGGGGGTTAGCCCATAACCGAATTTAAAGCGGTCAGGCACCAAAAACTGCACGTCCGCTCCCATCTCACGCAAACACCGCACCATGAGCGTGGTCGATGTCGCCCCATCGCAGTCAAAATCACCCACAATGAGTATGCGTTTATTCTCATCAATGGCACGACTGATGATATCCGCCCCCACGTCAAGTCCCAATAAATCACTCGCAGGCAGGAGCTTTGCCACAGACATGTCCATCTCATCAATACTGCCAATCTGTCGTGACGCAAGTAGTCGCCCGAGCGTCTCGCCAAACATCGCGGTTAGCTCATCAGGCACATCGCCTTGATGACGTGGGACAAGTGTCAGGTGCTTAGGGGTAAACCGTCCGACTTTATCAAAGGCACGCTCAAAATCCTGCACACTCGTGTTGGTCAGGTGCGACAAATTGGCATTGGCAAACTTTTGCGTACTTGTCACTTGGGCAGGCTTGGGTAGGCTTGGCGATGGATAGCCATCAAAAGGACTGTCATCGTCTTGGCGATTTTGCGTACTCATTACTTACTCTCTTTTTCTTTTGCATTTGTCTTTGTGGTTATTTTAGCACAGTTTTTTAACACAGTTTTGCCAAAACTTGCCCAAAGTCAAAAACTTGTCCCAAATCATGAATATAAATTTACATACTGATACATTTTGTTAGCAACTTTATTACAATGCAATCATACAGGCTGTGGTATGATTTGTTTTATTATCAGTTTTTATTACATTTTGGAGCTTATCATGAATTTTAGCGAACTTAGTACAGACACATTGGTTGTCAAGGATGTCAGTGGACTTGACCTAGACAAGATAGAACGTGAATGCAAAGAACTTGCCAAATCTCGTGCCAAAGTCTCAGCAGGCGTTGCCATTGTTCCCATTCCTTTTTTAGATGTGGCGGTTGATGTTGGCATGCTAAGAAAACTTTTACCCCAAATCACCGAACGTTTTGGTCTAGAAGACAAAGACACCGCTTCGGCTCGTGAAAAAAATATCAAAGAAAAAGTGCTTCGTGTGGGCGGATTGGTTGCTACTCGTGGTATCGTTAATAAAACTGTACAAGGCTTTGGCGGTCGTATGATTGGCAAACAAGTCGCCAAATATGTCCCCCTAGGCGGTCAAATCGTCGCAGGTACGGTAGGTTATATGATTTTTACCAGAATTGCCTTTGACCACATTGAACGTTGCCACAAAATTGCCAAAGAAGCACAGCAACAGCAAAATCAACAACAAACCCAACAACAGAGCCAGTCTAAACAAGAAGACATTCAGCAAGACAAACAAGACAGAACAGACACAACGATTTGATTAAAGCATTGATTTAAAACATAAAGCAAGGTCTCTCCTTGCTTTTTTGACAAAACCACCATCAAAATCCATCAAAAAATGACAAGCATTAACACCATTCTCACTGTGTTTATCTACTTTACCATTTGCTTTACTTAACTTACCGCCCATTTTAGCCATTGTAATAATAATCACTTTTACTATTTACAACTTTTTGGCATTTTTTAATAAAGATTTTGTATTTTGGTCTCATAAATCACCTGCTTTGGTTTGAGAAAATTTGCCAAAAAGTATAAAATATACACCAATTTTGTCGTCGTGTTATTTTGATGGGACATTTTGGTAATCTTATTTTTATGACCATTTATCAGCTCATCATGGGGACAACTGCCCAAAAAGTCTCGTCAAGCCAAACCATTTTATCACAACCAAACACAACTAAGGTATCGCCATGACATTTGTAGTAACTGATAACTGCATTCTTTGCAAATACACCGACTGCGTTGAGGTCTGTCCTGTGGATTGCTTTTATGAGGGGCCAAATTTCTTGGTCATCAATCCTGATGAGTGTATTGACTGTGCTTTGTGTGAACCTGAATGCCCTGCCAACGCCATTTTTTCAGAAGATGAAGTACCAGCAGGTCAAGAAGCGTTCATCCAAATCAACGAAGAACTCGCCAACGAATGGGCAAACATCACCGAGAAAAAAGACGCCCTACCTGAACATGAAAAATGGGACGGTGTGGCAGGTAAAATTCAATATTTACAACGTTAATTTGTTAGGATGGTCGCCCTTTTGACGTGATTTGTATGTTAAAATTTTACACTTTACATTTTAAAAAACGTGATAACACAGATTTACCACATCAACCAAAATCAACCATAAAACCCAAACACCATGACCCAAACCATCTCTTCTTTTGACTTATCCGCCTTGCCCACTGATAAGCCCTTAACCATTGGTATCGTCGCAGGGGAGGTATCGGGCGATGCCTTGGGGGCTGATTTTATGACAAAGATGAATGCCATCTGCCCTAATGTTCGCTGGATTGGTGTGGGCGGTGAGATGATGAGCAAGGCAGGGCTTGACTCTCTTATTGACATGAACCGCCTATCGGTCATGGGCATCGGTGAGGTGGTTAAGCATTTGCCTGATTTACTGCTTGCCAAAAAAGAGATTTTGGATGAGTTTTTGTCCATTGGCATTGATATCTTTATAGGCATTGATGCTCCTGATTTTAATTTACGCCTTGCTAAGAGTTTAAAACAAAAATCCATCATCAAACCCGTTTTTTGTGTGCAATACGTTAGCCCCAGTGTGTGGGCATGGCGTGAGAGTCGGATTTTTGGCATCAAGTCGGCAACTGATTTGGTGCTGTGCCTGTTTCCCTTTGAGACAGCAATATATGACAAACATCAACACCCTGCGGTGTGCGTAGGTCATCCCTTGCTTGACAAGATACGCCCTGATGAGCGGTCGCATGCTAAGATTTATGATGAGTTTTTAAGGGATTATACTCCCCTGTTTCCTGAACTCGCTCACCTGCAAAAGAGCAACACTCGCCCCATCTGTATCATGGCAGGCTCTCGCACCAGTGAGATTAACGCCATTTTACCCATACTGATAGGGGCGATGGATAAGCTAAACCAAGCAGGAGACCACAGTTTTATCCTGCCTGTGATAAGCCACGAACACGCCCATTTAGTCAAATCGCTCATCAAAGAGCAAGCGGTACATCTGCTGGATAAATGCCACATCATATTCACCCAAACCGCAAGCAACATCGCCAGCAACATTCATCACGCCAAAGATGACCAAGCGATGAAACTGCCAACCACGCTTTCACTGTCCCAAAACGTGATGAACGCTTGCAAACTTACCATCTTAGCATCAGGCACGGCAACCCTAGAAGCTCTGCTACTGCACCGCCCTATGGTCGTGGTATATAAAGTCAATGTCCTAACCTACGCCATCGCCAAGCGACTCATCAAAACCCCCCATGTCGCCCTGCCCAACATCCTATCCCACAACCAAACAGGGCAAGCGGTTGTACCAGAGCTTATCCAAGATGATGCCAATGCCGACAACATCGCCCGTCATGCTCTGGACGTACTGGCAAATCCTAGCGAACAAATCGCCAAACTTACTCGCACCACGACCCAACTTCGCACCGACAGTCGCCATGATGTTGCCGTTAGTGTACTTATGCACTTTTTTAATCAAAAAAATGTGTTATAATATACGCCAACATCAAAAATTGTTTGTTGGGCTTGATTGATATTCATTCAAATATCCATTCACACCAAAAGCCTTGCAATTTTTGAAATTTTTCTAGGGCGTGCCTGCTTTTTGTATTTGCAATGAAAAATGAGAAAAATCGCCCGTTTTTCAAGGAAAAACAAGATTTAGCCATTTTTCATGCAAAAACATCGTTTTCTTTCTATAAATGCTCTAAAATATGAATTGTGTTATAAAGGGCAGGCACGCCCTACATAATAAACAATAATTCACCAAAATCTACGCAACTTGGGATTTTGGTCGTTTTTATTTGTCTTTTACCATCATTTATCAATTAATACCCAAGAAAGGTGCCTTATGACCACGACCGACAAAACCAAAGAAGCCAAAGCCCTAACCCGTGAAGAGAAAAAACGCCAAACCCGTCAAGCTTTCTATAATGCCGTGCTTGACCTATGCATGATGGGGCAAGGGTTTAGCTCTATCAGCCTACGTCAGGTAACCCGTGAAGTGGGCGTGGTGCCAACCGCCTTTTATCGTCATTTTGATGACATGGAAGAGCTGGGCAAATCATTGGTAGAAGACGAACTGGGTGATGCTCTATCAACCCTGCGTGAGCATATGCAGTTTGGCAAAAAACGCACCTTTGAACGCCAAATCGCCAAAAGCGTGCAACTATTTTTTAAAGCGGTGGACGCTCAGCCACGCTACTGGCAATTCATCGCTGCCGAGCGTTTTGGTGGTTCAGAAGCGGTTCGCCGTGCCATCAGCGAACAAATCAAAACCTTTGCCAAGGTCATGAGTGAAGACCTAGCCCTACAACCCTCTTTTGAACATGTCAGTGCCAGCGACCGTTATTTGCTTGCCGAGATTGGGGTAAACTTAAGTTTCTCATGGATTATCGACTGGCTAGATTTGACCTATGCCCCCGAGCTTGAAGACGATGAAGAGACCAAGCCTGTTGATAGCGACCTAGAACAAGCCAAAGAGGCCATGCTGTTGCATTGCACTCGCCAAATGCAAATGATTCTCTACGGTGCCTATAACTGGAAATCTACCGAAGAGACAGTGTTGGATGAAAATGTAAAATAAATCAACTCCACACCAAAAGCTGATAGCCTAAAAGCCGATAATCTAGACTTAGTTATCGGCTTTTTTATATGCCAAAATCATCTGTGCCAACTCATCATCAGCAAAAAAGTAAGCAGGCGGTACATCTAAGGCTTTGGCAATGTTATTTAATGTGGTCAAATCAGGCAAATGCACACCCTTTTCATAGCGATTAATGCGTGAGCTTGCCACAAATTCATCCAAACCAATGGCGATGCCTAACTGCTCTTGGGTAAGATTTTTAGCCTTGCGAGCCACCTTAAAACGCCGTGTAAATATCTGTTGCAAACTCATAACTTTTACCCTAGATTAAAAAGTTACGAATTTCGTATATTTTACTTGATTTTTTACTACGAATATCGTAGTATTAATCACGTTCTTTCCCATCAATAGGAGTTTTTATGAAAAAACTTATGCAGATTGCTTTGCTCAGTGGCGGTCTATTTTAGCAATAACCGCTTTTGCTGGCTGGTCATCATTTAACTACGCAAACACCCATAATAAGGTTTTTGCCACACCTAGTGGTAATATTGTCTGTGGCGGTGATAATATTACCAGTTCTGGCAACGCCCTTACTTGCTACATTCAAAACGTTGCCAAAAAACCTGCAAAATGCAGTGAAGGCGTTGGATTGGAATTTACCTTAAACCAAACTGGCAAAGGCAAACTTCAATGCACCAATCATGAATTTGAGCCTGAAAACGAAGCAGAAGATATTACAAAGATTATCCCTTATGGTTCGTCAATCAACGGCAACGGTTGGACTTGCACTAGCCAAACCACAGGCATGAGATGTGTGAATAAATCAGGGCACGGTTTTCAGTTAAGCAAAAGCAAACAAACCTTGTTTTAATTTCCAAACAAAAAACCGATTAATTCACTTAATCGGTTTTTTATCGTTTAATTCAACCAAACTCAATCAATCGGCGGAGTATAAGTACCATTTTTAATATCATCTTTGATACGCTCGGCTTCTGCCAGCACTTGCGATAATAAGGCTTGCACGTTTTCAAGCGTGGCGATTGGGCTTAGTGTGGTCATCTTTAACGACTGCACATTTTGACGGCTATCAATCACACGGGTTACGCCGATGTTGGCTTCCCCACGGGCAAACAGCTCGTCCGCTACATTTTGATTTAGGCTATCAATAAACTCATCAGGATAGCCAGTTGGCACAACACGGAACAAGACAGACGCAAATTGTGACTCAACAAGTAGCTCCAAGCCGTCCGTGTTACGGATATAATCCGCCACTTCTTTTGTCAAATTTACCCCGTGGTCAATCATTGAACCGTACAGCTCTTCGCCCAACGCCTCCACCGTGAACCATAATTTTAACGCATCAAATCGGCGAGTGGTCTGCAAAGACTTTGACACCAAGTTTGGCACGCCATGCTCTTCGTCATAAGCTGAGTTTAAATACTCGGCTTCATAGTGCATAAAGCGGTAATTTTGCTCGTCTTTTAACAAGAACGCACCGCAAGAAATGCTTTGGAAATAGTGCTTATGAAAATCAAGCGTAACCGAATCGGTCAGCTCAATGCCGTCTAGCATAGAGCGGTAATCGTTGGATAGCAATAACGCTCCACCCCACGCCGCATCAACGTGTAGCCACGCTCCGAATTTGTCGCACAAGGCACGGATTGTCTTGATGTCATCAATCGCCCCTGCGTCAGTCGTCCCTGCCGTTGCCACCACACACGCCACGATGTTGCCTTTGGCGTGCAAGTCCGCCATGATGTCGGCTAGGGCGTTGGTATCCATTTGGGCATTGTCATTGACAGGCACGGTAACGACTGAGGCAAAGCCCATGCCCATCATCGCCATGTTTTTTTGTACGGAGAAATGAGCATTTTCTGAGCATAGCACTTTGACTTTTTTCATCGCATCAGGCGGAATGCCATCACGCTGTACCGACCACGCTTTGCCGTTGTCGTCTTGATAATTTTTGCTAATCGCCCAATCACGAGCCAGTAGCACGCCCATAAGATTAGACTGTGTACCGCCTGATGTGAACACGCCTGCCTGCCCTGCCCCATAGCCGACCTTTTGGCGTAACCAGTCAATGAGCTGAACTTCCATGAGCGAGCCTGCAGGCGACTGATCCCATGAGTCCATTGATTGGTTGGTGGCGTTGATGAGCACTTCGGCAATTTGTGAAGTTACCATGGTAGGACAATGCAAATGAGCGAGCGAATGGGGGTGATGAACTTTTAGACTTTTGTTTAAAAACAGCTCCACAAGGCGGTCAAGCGATTTTTGTACGCCCAAACCTTCTTTTTGCGGATTAAAGCTGATTTGCGAACGAAGCTCTTTAATGCTACCGCCTGTGTACATTTTGTCGTTTTTAAGCCATGCCGTTACCGCTTTGACAGCGTCCGTCATCGCACGTTCATAATCGGCGATTGACTGGCTATCATTGCAAAGTAGGGCTTGGCGGTGTTGTTCAAAAGTTGGCATGGCTACATCCTATAAAGTAAAAAATGCTTTATTTTAGCATATTTGCATCATTTAATACACCTTATTATTTTCGGTTAATTCATTGATTTTTTGCACCACCTGATAGCCCACTTCATCATTTATTTCAAAAAACCGCTTGGCACAAGCAATCTTAAACCGCTCTTCCCACTTCAGTTTATCAACCACCACCCCATCTTGAATGGATTTATCGCTTGTATTTTTGGTCTCAGCAATAAAATAAACCTGCTCGCCATTTTTATTGATGACAACCGCCCAATCAGGATTATAATTACCGATTGGTGTTGGGATTTTAAATTTTTTGGGTAATTTAAAGTAAAATGCCACTTGCTCATCATAATTCTCACAATCGGTTGCAAATTGATGTTCAGTTTTTGAATCCAAATCCAACACGCCATTATAAATGGTTTTTTCCATTTTATTGATATAAAAAGTGTATTGATTGGCATAAATTTTATAAGTCTCAAACAGATTTTGTTCATAAACTTCATCTAATTTTTGATAATAAATGCCGTTTTTCATCAAATCATACAGTTCATTATTGATGATTTCTGCCACAATTTCAATAAAGCGTTGTGGGTTATTTTTTACTTCATCAATCCGCCCAGATTGTTTTAAAATCTCAACCAAAGTTTGACGAGTTAATCCCGTCTTATTTTGCAATGTCTTTAAGATATCAGGTATGGCAATTTTTTTGTCCAAATACTGATAATCAGAATAAATTTCTTCTGCCTGTACGCCCGTTTCACTATTTTGAATGAGTCTTGCTTTTTTGATTTCAATTTTTGGTTTGGTAATGACTGGCATTTTATTTAATGCTTGGTCTGCCAGTTTAATCAATTCATCACTATCAAATGCAACACGATATTTGGTTTTTTGGCGAATACGCTCCCAAATTTGTAAAAATAGTGGGTCGGTAAACGCATCAAAACGATAAGTTACCGTGCGTTCATTTTTAGCGTCTTTGATATTAGATTTTTCAAATTTAATACCACAATCATCAATATATTCCTGCTGTAAACTGCTGGCAAATTGCTCATATACCAACCGAACTTAAAAACTACCACACAACCACATAAAATAAAAGAACAACT
>ERZ1023425.149-NODE-149-length-12543-cov-3.429612_pt1 | contig 12543 bp, 14 predicted proteins | sample MGYA00380514_ERZ1023425 | MGnify/ENA primary metagenome ERZ1023425 (study PRJEB33173, sample SAMEA4830391) | metagenome | study: EMG produced TPA metagenomics assembly of the PRJEB25223 data set... | reverse complement strand
TCCAACATGAAACGGAGTCCATCATTTCCGACTAATAGGTGTAAATCAGTGTAGCCATAATGTTTCGCTTTATCGATGATTTCCTTGAGTTGTTCTGGTGAGAAATATTTACGTCCAGCATCAATAGAAACAATTTTCTTTTTCGCTAGTTTTTCATTTACAGTTGCAGCACGTTCCTTTCCTGCCTCTGTTTCCGGTTTGTCAGCCTCTGCTTTCGCTTCATCTTTTTTAGCTGGTTTATCCTTGTCAGTCTTGTCTGTATTTGACTCTTTAGAATCAACCTCTTTCGCTTCTTCCTTTTTAGGGCTAGCTTCTTCTGCCTTTTTATTAGCAGTTTCTTTTTCAGCAGAAGTTGGAGTTACCACTTCTGCTTTATCACTAGGAGTTGAACTAACTTCCTCTTGTGGTTTTTCTTCTGTTTTTGGAAGACTAGCTACCTTATCAGTAGCTGGAGTTTCTGTTTCTACAGTTTTTGGAGCTTCTGGTTGAAGCACTGCTTTAGGTGTTTCCTCAGTCCGATTTTCGGATGATTGAGGGGAATCAGAAACCGTATGGATGGTCGGTTGGTTTTCTGTAGTAGTAGGAGTAACTCCATCGGCTGCAACAGTCTGTGCTTGGAAGGCAAATCCAATTAGAACAGAAGCTGCTCCTACAGCGTATTTACGAATAGAAAAACGCTGTTGTTTTTCATGTTTCATTGCAAAACCTCCTGATTGCATTGTTATATTGATAGCGATTATATAAATCAACGCCTTTATTTTATTTCTTATATTAACGAGAGTCAAGAGGAGATGACAAAAAACTATAATAAGTATAAAAAAATATAAAATTTAAACTTAAGATTTCAGATTGGTCGGAAAAAATACGTATATATATCTAGTATAATTTTTGGTTCTATTTCTATAAAATATTCCACAAATTATAGAATTTTCCAAAAATAGGTAAGCGCTACCTTTTTGGTGTGGTATAATAAGCATAGAAAAAGCCCAAGCGATTAGCTCAGGCTTTCTTCTTAGTGTTCACGGTCACATGAGATAAATTTAATCTTGTAGTAATCAGATCGTTTGTAAGTTTCACTGTATTCTAAAACTTGGCCAGTTGATTCGAGTTTGGTGATTTTAGTTTGTAGGACAGTAGGGAATTGTTCATCGACTCCGAGGACTGAAGCCGCATGTTCTGGAGTTGGAAAGACTATTTCGTTGATTTCTTCAAAGTGTTCATCATTCATGTGAATGTGGTAGTCTAACTTGAAACGATTATAGATAGAACTATAGTATTCAAGGTTTGGATAATTTGCGTTGATATATTGTTCTGGGATGTAGGATGTATGGTAGATATAAACGACACCGTTTGATTCGCGGATACGTTCAATCTTGTAGTAGAATTGATCGCCACGTAGACCCAATTTTTCCAAGTAAACAAGCTTGTTTCCGCGTTCAATTGAAAGAACAGTTACCTTATCATCTTTAGCATTGAAGAGTTCAATATCTGAAAACTCTACAAGCTTGTGTTTGCGTGCACGTGAAACGAAAGTTCCTTTTCCTTGTTGGCGGACAATATAGCCATCTTTGGCAAGGTCGTTTAAGGCGCGAACAACTGTGATAGAGCTGACATCGTACATTGAAATGAGTTCTGCTTCAGTGTAAAATTTATCTCCACTGCTAAACTGCCCAGAGATGATTTTATTTTTTAATTCGTCTTTTATGTATTGATATTTGGGAATTGCCATATTTTTACCTCTATTTTCCTTCTCCATAGAAAATTTTACCATAAAAGCGAAAAAAATAGTAGTCTTTTGAATAAAAAATTAGAATAATAGTTTGAAAAATTAAGCGATATAGGGATTGCTCATATTTTATAAATGCATTCTATACAAAATTATTTTAGGTCCTATATTCCGAATTTAAAGAGCGTTTGAAATGGGTCTAAAAATGTTTGAAACTAATTGAATGTGTGTATAATAGTAAAAATGCAGTAAATATCCCGACAATTTCTATTGACAATTCAAACAGATTGGTTTATAATTAATATAACAACAAATGAAAGCGCAAACTTTCGCGGTCGGAAGGTAGTTTTATGACACGATTTGAGATACGAGATGATTTCTATCTCGATGGAAAATCATTTAAGATTTTATCTGGTGCCATTCATTATTTTAGGGTTCCTCCAGAGGATTGGTATCATTCGCTCTATAACTTGAAGGCTCTTGGTTTTAATACGGTAGAGACTTATGTTGCTTGGAATTTACACGAGCCTCGTGAAGGTGAGTTTCATTTTGACGGTGATCTGGATTTAGAGAAATTTCTCCAAATAGCGCAGGATTTGGGTCTCTACGCAATTGTGCGTCCGTCTCCATTTATCTGTGCGGAATGGGAATTCGGTGGCTTACCAGCTTGGCTCTTGACCAAGAACATGCGAATTCGCTCATCCGACCCAGCATATATCGAGGCAGTTGGTCGCTACTATGATCAGTTATTGCCAAGACTGGTTCCTCGTTTGTTGGACAATGGTGGCAATATTCTCATGATGCAGGTTGAAAATGAGTATGGTTCTTACGGAGAAGATAAGGCTTACCTGAGAGCGATTCGACAGCTAATGGAAGAGTGTGGCGTAACCTGTCCCCTCTTTACATCAGATGGTCCATGGCGAGCTACTCTGAAAGCTGGAACCTTAATTGAAGAGGACCTCTTTGTAACAGGAAACTTTGGTTCTAAGGCACCTTACAACTTTTCGCAGATGCAGGAATTCTTTGATGAACATGGTAAGAAATGGCCACTCATGTGTATGGAGTTCTGGGATGGTTGGTTTAATCGTTGGAAAGAACCGATTATCACACGGGATCCTAAGGAATTGGCAGATGCAGTTCGAGAAGTTTTGGAACAAGGCTCCATCAATCTTTACATGTTCCACGGTGGTACAAACTTTGGTTTCATGAATGGTTGCTCGGCTCGAGGAACTTTGGACCTGCCACAAGTTACGTCTTATGATTACGATGCCCTTCTGGATGAAGAAGGAAATCCAACTGCTAAATATCTTGCAGTCAAGAAGATGATGGCAACACATTTTTCAGAGTATCCGCAGTTGGAACCACTCTACAAAGAGAGTATGGAGTTGGATGCTATTCCACTAGTTGAAAAAGTTTCTTTGTTTGAAACCTTAGATAGCTTGTCAAGTCCTGTAGAAAGTCTCTATCCTCAAAAGATGGAGGAGCTGGGACAAAGTTATGGCTACCTACTTTATCGAACAGAAACAAACTGGGATGCAGAAGAAGAAAGACTTCGTATCATTGATGGTCGAGATAGGGCCCAGCTGTATGTCGATGGTCAGTGGGTTAAAACTCAATATCAGACAGAGATTAGGGAAAAAATTTTTTATCAAGGTAAAAAGAAAGTGCAACCTAGGTTAGATATCTTGATAGAAAATATGGGGCGTGTCAACTATGGGCATAAGTTCTTAGCGGATACGCAACGTAAGGGAATTCGGACAGGGGTCTGTAAGGATCTGCATTTCTTACTAAACTGGAAACACTATCCACTCCCACTAGACAATCCTGAGAAAATTGATTTTTCAAAAGGATGGACTCAAGGACAACCAGCCTTTTACGCTTATGACTTTACAGTCGAAGAGCCAAAAGATACTTACCTAGACTTGTCTGAGTTTGGTAAGGGAGTTGCCTTTGTCAATGGGCAGAATCTAGGACGTTTTTGGAACGTTGGCCCAACTCTCTCACTTTATATCCCTCATAGCTATCTCAAGGAAGGTGCCAACCGCATCATTATCTTTGAAACAGAAGGTCAATATAAAGAAGAGATTCATTTAACTCGTAAACCTACACTAAAACATATAAAGGGGGAAAACTTATGACAATTGTAGGATGCCGTATTGATGGACGTTTGATCCACGGACAAGTAGCCAATCTTTGGGCTGGAAAACTAAATGTTTCACGCATTATGGTTGTAGACGACGAAGTTGTCAACAACGATATTGAAAAGAGTGGTTTGAAACTTGCGACACCACCAGGTGTGAAATTGAGTATTTTGCCAGTTGAGAAAGCTGCATCCAATATTCTTGCTGGCAAATACGATAGCCAACGTCTCTTTATCGTGGCTCGTAAACCAGACCGCTTCCTTGGTTTGGTAGAAGCAGGTGTACCACTTGAAACCCTTAATGTTGGGAATATGTCTCAAACACCAGAAACTCGTTCTATTACACGTTCTATCAACGTAGTAGACAAGGATGTGGAAGACTTCCACAAACTGGCAGAAAAAGGTGTTAAACTTACTGCTCAGATGGTTCCAAATGATCCAATTTCAGACTTTTTGAGCTTATTAAAATAGGAAAAAAATTTTTAGGAGGTCATTGTTATGATACAATGGTGGCAAATTTTACTTCTCACTTTGTACTCAGCTTATCAAATCTGTGATGAGTTGACGATCGTTTCATCTGCAGGTTCCCCTGTATTTGCTGGTTTCATTACTGGTTTAATCATGGGAGATGTGACTACTGGTTTACTTATCGGTGGTAACTTGCAACTGTTCGTTCTTGGGGTTGGTACCTTCGGTGGTGCTTCTCGTATCGACGCAACTTCTGGTGCGGTTCTTGCGACAGCCTTCTCTGTTTCACAAGGAATTGATGCACCGCTTGCCATTACTACAATCGCTGTACCAGTAGCAGCTCTCTTGACTTACTTCGACGTTCTTGGTCGTATGACTACTACCTTCTTCGCTCACCGTGTGGATGCTGCAATCGAACGCTTTGACTATAAAGGTATTGAACGCAACTACTTGCTTGGTGCGATTCCGTGGGCTCTATCTCGTGCCCTTCCAGTCTTCTTTGCCCTTGCTTTTGGTGGTGCCTTTGTACAATCAGTAGTAGACTTCGTTGAAGCCTACAAATGGGTTGCAGATGGCTTGACACTTGCAGGACGTATGCTTCCAGGTCTTGGATTTGCAATCTTGCTTCGTTACCTTCCAGTTAAACGTAACCTTCACTACCTTGCTATGGGATTTGGTTTGACAGCTATGTTGACTGTTCTTTACTCATATGTAACAGGTCTTGGTGGCGCTGTTGCTGGTATCGTAGGTACTCTTCCTGCTGAAGTTGCTGAAAAAATTGGTTTCGGGAACAACTTCAAAGGTTTGTCTATGATTGGTATTTCTATCGTAGGTATTTTCCTTGCAGTGCTTCACTTCAAAAATAGCCAAAAAGTAGCTGTAGCAGCACCTTCTACACCATCAGAAAGTGGGGAAATCGAAGATGACGAATTCTAATTACAAACTTACAAAAGAAGATTTTAATCAAATCAACAAACGTAGCTTGTTTACTTTCCAATTAGGTTGGAACTACGAACGTATGCAAGCTTCTGGTTACCTTTACATGATCTTGCCTCAGTTGCGTAAAATGTATGGTGATGGAACTCCTGAATTGAAAGAAATGATGAAAGTTCATACTCAATTCTTCAATACTTCACCATTCTTCCATACCATTATCGCTGGTTTTGACCTTGCCATGGAAGAAAAAGATGGTGTAGGTTCAAAAGACGCCGTTAACGGTATCAAGACAGGTTTGATGGGACCATTCGCTCCTCTTGGGGATACAATCTTTGGTTCACTTGTACCTGCTATCATGGGGTCAGTCGCAGCAACTATGGCTATCGCTGGCCAACCTTGGGGGATCTTCCTTTGGATTGCAGTTGCAGTAGCGTATGACATCTTCCGTTGGAAACAGTTGGAATTTGCTTACAAAGAAGGGGTTAACCTTATCAACAACATGCAAAGTACCTTGACAGCTTTGATTGACGCTGCATCTGTACTTGGTGTCTTCATGATGGGTGCTCTTGTAGCAACAGTGATTAACTTTGAAATTTCTTACAAGTTGCCAATCGGTGAAAAGATGATTGATTTCCAAGACATCTTGAACCAAATCTTCCCACGTTTGCTTCCAGCAATCTTTACTGCCTTTATCTTCTGGTTGCTTGGTAAGAAAGGTATGAACTCTACTAAAGCTATCGGTATTATTATCGTACTTGCTTTGGCTCTTTCTGCCCTTGGTCACTTTGCACTTGGAATGTAATTCCTTATGACTAAATCATTAATTTTGGTGAGCCATGGTCGCTTCTGTGAGGAGCTTAGAGGTAGCACAGAAATGATTATGGGCCCACAAGACAACATTTACACAGTAGCTCTTCTTCCAGAAGATGGCCCAGAAGAATTTACTGCTAAATTTGAAGCTGTTATTGAAGGATTGGATGATTTCCTAGTCTTTGCGGATCTTCTCGGTGGGACACCTTGTAATGTGGTGAGTCGCTTGATCATGGAAGGTCGTGATATTGACCTTTACGCAGGGATGAATCTTCCAATGGTGATTGAATTTATCAATGCGAGCCTTACAGGCGCAGATGCGGACTACAAGAGCCGTGCTGCAGAAAGCATTGTGAAAGTTAATGACCTGTTAGCGGGCTTCGATGATGACGAAGATGAATAATACTCTTCGAAAATCTCTTCAAACTACGTCAACGTCGCCTTGCCGTAGGTATATGTTACTGACTTCGTCAGTCTTATCCGGCAACCTCAAAACGGTGTTTTGAGCTGACTTCGTCAGTCTTATCCGGCAACCTCAAAGCAGTGCTTTGAGCAGCCTGCGGCTAGTTTCCTACAGATTTTAGTTGGAACTCGATTCAATTCATGTGACAACGTGAAAATCGTTAGAGCATTTTATATAGAATATACATGGGAATGTAGCTTACTCCCATTCCCATATTTAATAGAAAAAGAGGAACTCAATGCTACATTATACAAAAGAAGACTTGCTCGAATTGGGTGCAGAAATCACTACGCGTGAAATCTACCAACAGCCTGATGTATGGAGAGAAGCTTTTGAATTTTATCAAGCAAAACGTGAAGAAATTGCAGCCTTCCTACAAGAAATCGCTGATAAACATGACTATATTAAGGTTATCTTGACAGGTGCTGGGACTTCTGCTTATGTGGGAGATACCTTGCTACCTTATTTTAAGGAAGTCTATGACGAACGCAAATGGAATTTCAATGCTATTGCGACAACAGATATCGTTGCCAATCCAGCAACCTATTTGAAAAAAGATGTGGCAACTGTCCTTGTGTCTTTTGCTCGTAGTGGGAACTCGCCTGAAAGTGTGGCGACTGTTGATTTGGCCAAATCCTTGGTGGATGAGCTTTATCAAGTGACGATTACTTGTGCAGCAGATGGTAAATTGGCTCTTCAAGCTCACGGTGATGACCGTAATCTCTTGCTCTTGCAACCAGTTGTCTCTAATGATGCTGGATTTGCCATGACTTCTAGCTTTACGTCTATGATGTTGACAGCTCTCTTGGTCTTTGATCCTACAGAATTTGCTGTTAAGTCTGAACGTTTTGAAGTTGTATCTAGTCTTGCCCGTAAAGTTTTAGACAAGGCAGAAGATGTCAAAGAGCTCGTTGATTTAGACTTTAACCGTGTCATCTATCTAGGCGCTGGTCCTTTCTTTGGACTTGCTCATGAAGCTCAGCTCAAGATTTTGGAATTAACTGCTGGTCAAGTTGCGACCATGTATGAAAGCCCAGTTGGCTTCCGTCACGGTCCAAAATCTCTTATCAACGACAATACAGTTGTTTTGGTCTTTGGTACAAGGACAGACTACACTCGTAAGTACGACTTGGACTTGGTTCGTGAAGTTGCTGGTGACCAGATTGCTCGTCGTGTTGTGCTTTTGAGTGATCAAGCTTTTGGTCTTGAAAATGTCAAAGAAGTGGCCCTTGGTTGTGGCGGTGTCTTGACTGATATTTACCGTGTCTTCCCTTACATCGTCTATGCCCAACTCTTTGCTCTATTGACTTCACTCAAGGTAGAAAATAAACCAGATACACCGTCTCCTACAGGTACAGTAAACCGTGTAGTACAAGGTGTCATAATTCACGAATATCAAAAGTAAGACAGTGTTTATGAATTCTTGACAAGAGGGTTTAGAATTTATCAGATAAACCAAAGATTGTCAGTACGCTTTCTATGATTTGTTTGCTTGAGGGAAATAGTAACAGGAGAACAGAATGAAAGCATACACAGAGCGTGTATTTGGAAATGTTGAGGGCAAGGATGTCTTGGCCTATCGTTTTGAGACGGACGGTGGCTACCAGCTTGAAGTCATGACTTATGGTGCGACTATCTTGCGTTATGTCACGCCTGACAAGGCTGGAAATTTTGCCAACGTTATTTTGGGATTTGATGACTTTGATAGCTATGTAGGCAATAGTCCTAAACATGGAGCGAGTGTAGGTCCAGTTGCAGGCCGTATCGCAGGTGCGACATTTGAACTCAATGGCCAGACTTATAATCTTGAAGTTAACAATGCTAGCAACTGTAACCACAGTGGTTCAACTGGTTGGGATTCAAGCTTGTTTGAACTAGCTGAAGTGAGCGATCATGGCTTGACCCTCTATACAGAGCGTACAGATGGGACAGGAGGATTTCCTGGTAATCTCAAGATTTGGATTAGCTACAACTTGGAAGAAACTGGTGCTTACGAAATCAGCTACAAGGTAACAACTGATCAAGATACCTTGGTCAATCCAACCAACCACAGCTATTTCAACTTGTCTGGTGATTTCACGCAGACAATTGACCGTCATGTCTTCCAACTAAATACAGAGGGTATTTACCCAATCGCTCCCGATGGTGTTCCTGCCAAAACTCCAGAAGCCAACCGTGATGTGGTCAAACACATCTACAATGGTGCCTTGTTGAAGGATATCTTTGCAGAAGAAGATGAGCAAATCCAGCTGGCATCAGGTTTGGATCACCCATTTGCCCTTCCTGCAGGTCATGACAATGCTGGATTCCTTTATGACCAAAATTCAGGTCGCTTCCTGCTTTTCAAGACAGAAGCTCCTTGCTTTGTGGTCTACACAGCAAACTTTGTGGATGAAAGTGTCATCATAGGAGGTCAGCCAATGCTACAGCACAATGGGATTGCTCTTGAAGCGCAAGCTTTACCAGATGCCATTCACAGTGACCTTAAAGGCCAAGTCATTCTTAAAGCTGGTCAAACCTTCACCAGTAAGACACGTTATGAACTTGTTGTGAAATAAAAAAGCTGGTCAAAAAGTCTTTAAAATTAAAATAACGCATATTGTCAGGTGATGAAAAGTTTGATAATATGCGTTTTGTTATGAAATGATTTACTTTATCTTATCCTGAAATGGTGTTATTTTTGAGTTATCTGGCTTGACTTTCTTGATGGAAATTATATAATAGTTGTAATAACAATAATTACAACGAGAAAAGAGGACCATTTATGACCTATGAATATAAGAGTCACATTTATTTGGCAGAGACAGCTTTAAATGTAAAGGATTTGGCCAGTCAAACAGCCTTTTATCAGCAAGTTATTGGTTTAGAAATCTTATCTCAAACTGAGACAGAGTCCATTCTAGGCCTTGGTGGAAAAGTCTTGGTACAGCTGATTCAAGCACAAGAGAGCGGAGAAGTGAGGGAACATTATGGTCTTTACCATTTGGCCATTCTCTTGCCCACACGCAAGGCTTTGGCTGATGTCTTGAAACACCTGACAGATTTACAAATTCCTCTTGTCGGCGGTGCAGACCATGGTTACAGTGAAGCTATTTACTTGGAAGATTTGGAGGGAAATGGCATTGAACTCTATCGAGATAAGACAGTTTCCACATGGGATATTCGAGAAGATGGACGCATTATCGGAGTGACGGAGGCTCTTGCGGCGCAGGACATTTATGAGTTGGGGGAAAGAGTAGAGCCCTTTATCCTGGCAGAAGGTACGAGAATGGGGCATATTCATCTTTCCGTCAAGGATAGTCGAAAGTCCAGCCAGTTTTATCAAAAGGTGTTAGGGCTAGAGGATAAATTCAGTGTGCCTAGCGCTAGTTGGATTGCGGCTGGAGACTACCATCATCATTTGGCAGTCAACGAATGGGGAGGAAAGGGTTTGACTCCGCGTAAGCAAGGCTTACCAGGTTTAGCCTACTATGTCATCGAAGTCGCACATAAAAAAGAACTGTTAACGATTGCCCAACGAGCACAAGAAGTTGACGCACCAATCAAATGGATGACATCGAGCAAATTGGAAATCACAGACTCAGATGGCATCGTGACCCGTATTCGTTTAGCAAGGTAAAATTAGGAATTTTTAATAAGTTATAAGTATTGCTAGTTTGCTTTTTGAACGGTCTTTGGTAACAGAACTGCGTGAGCTGGATGGGTGAGAATTTTGACAAAGAAGCTGATTAGAGATATAATGAAGAAAAATCGAGCAAGGAAAAAGAAATGACAAATTCAAAGTATATTACTCGTTTGAAACGTTCAGAGGGCCAGTTGCGTGGGATTCAAAAGATGATTGAAGGAGATCGTGACGCAACTGACAGCAGTGAAATCTAGTGTAGAGCGCGTGATTGAGATGATAATTACCGAAAATCTTACTGAATGTATCAATCAGCCCCTAGATGATTCTGAAGCTCAAAAGGAACGCTTAGAAAAGGCTATCCGATACTTGATTAAACGGAAATAAATGAATGTTTTGAGACGATATGTGCAAAGGTCTATTAACTATTAGAATAGTTTAATGTGAGTCAAAAGAAATTGTAAAAAATCTTTAAAATAAAAAAAACGCATAGTATCAGGTATTGAAATGTACTGCCCCCCAAAAGTTAGATTTTTTCTGTCTAACTTTTGGGGGCAGTACATAAAAACCTTGATAGTATGCGTTTTATTGTGGGGAGATTTATACTCTTCGAAAATCTCTTCAAACCACGTCAACTTCACCTTGCCGTAGATATGGTTACTGACTTCGTCAGTTCTATCCACAACCTCAAAACAGTGTTTTGAGCAGCCTGCGGCTAACTTCTTAGTTTGCACTTTAATTTTCATTGAGTATTACTTCATCTTCTCATGAAATTGAGTTTTTGCCCAGCTCCTCTTGATTATTCTACTTGACCGGGCCAAGCATTCATACCACCTTCTACGTTGGTAATGGTGAGGCCTTGGGAGCTGAGAAATTGGCAGGTAGATGCAGAGCGGACTCCTCCTTGACAAATGACATAGTATTCATGGTCAGGTTTGAGTTCTTTGTAGCCTTGCTCTAAGGTACTTAATGGAAGATTTTTGGCACCTGGTGCATGTCCTGCTTGGAATTCATGTGCTTCACGGACATCGATAAGTTCTAGATTTTCATTTTGGTATTTTCCATAAAAGTCAGCCATGCTGATACTAGTTTCCATATTCTACTCCTTCTGGGTTAACCATTTTGTATAGTGAATAAGCGCCGTCAAGGTTTTGGGCGGTAAATCCTGCTTGCTTGAGGATAGGCTCTGCGATATAGCTGCGCAAACCACTGTGGCAGCTGACGATGTAGGCTTGTTTTTTGTCCAGTTCATCAGCTTCCTCCTTGACACTTTGTCAGTTTTTGATACAATAGTACAAAATTAGAGGAGGCAGGCTATGATTCAGAAACATGCGATTCCTATTTTAGAGTTTGATGACAATCCTCAGGCGGTTATCATGCCCAATCACGAGGGGCTGGACTTGCAGTTGCCAAAGAAGTGTGTTTATGCATTTTTAGGTGAGGAGATTGACCGCTATGCAAGGGAAGTAGGGGCGGATTGTGTCGGCGAATTCGTTTCTGCTACCAAGACCTATCCAGTCTATGTCATCAACTACAAGGGTGAGGAGGTCTGTCTGGCTCAGGCTCCTGTTGGCTCCGCTCCAGCAGCCCAGTTTATGGATTGGTTGATTGGCTATGGTGTGGAGCAGATTATCTCTACTGGGACCTGTGGTGTCCTAGCTGATATAGAGGAAAATGCCTTTCTAGTCCCTGTTCGCGCTTTGCGAGATGAGGGAGCCAGTTACCACTATGTGGCACCTTGTCGTTATATGGAAATGCAGCCAGAGGCTATTGCTGCTATTGAGGAAGTTTTGGAAGACAGAGGGATTCCTTATGAAGAAGTCATGACCTGGACGACAGACGGTTTTTACCGAGAAACGGCTGAAAAGGTGGCTTATCGTAAAGAAGAAGGCTGTGCTGTTGTGGAGATGGAGTGTTCTGCTCTTGCGGCAGTAGCTCAATTGCGTGGGGTTCTCTGGGGTGAATTGTTGTTCACAGCAGATTCTCTAGCGGACTTGGACCAGTACGACAGTCGTGACTGGGGCTCGGAAGCTTTTAATAAGGCGCTAGAACTGAGTTTAGCAAGTGTTCACCACCTTTAGTTGTACTGGCAAAGGATTTGTTTTATCATAAAATGTCTAGCTCATACTTTTCAAAAATATGTTTAAACGAGGTCACCTTCCTCTTGTCCTAGGCATGTTGAGGTTGGGAAAAATCTTTAAAATCAGAAAAACGTATCATATCAGGTGATGAAAATTTTGATACTATGCGTTTTATGTTGGTAAGATTTAGAGTGAGATGAAATGATACTCTTCGAAAATCTCTTCAAACCAGGTCAGCTTCACCTTGCCGTATAGATGTTACTGACTTCGTCAGTTCTATCTGCAACCTCAAAACAG
>ERZ1023425.147-NODE-147-length-12599-cov-6.906808_pt1 | contig 12599 bp, 10 predicted proteins | sample MGYA00380514_ERZ1023425 | MGnify/ENA primary metagenome ERZ1023425 (study PRJEB33173, sample SAMEA4830391) | metagenome | study: EMG produced TPA metagenomics assembly of the PRJEB25223 data set... | reverse complement strand
AACCGGCGTGGGTTCATAGCCCACCGAGAGTTCGAATCTCTCAGCTTCCGCCATTTTTTATTAATATACCGCTTATGGAAGCTTGGCAGAGCGGTTGAATGCACCGGTCTTGAAAACCGGCGTGGGTTCATAGCCCACCGAGAGTTCGAATCTCTCAGCTTCCGCCATTATTAAAAACCGCCTATCTTATAGATTGGGCGGTTTTTTTTGATTTTGCGTATTTTAGCTTATTTAACTTAATTAAATATACAAAAGCTTGTTTGGCATCATTTGCCAATTAATCAAGATTTTTTATAGAAAATTTGCTAAAATCATGGGCTTATTTAATCAGAATTTTTTTATTTTTATAATTTATCCATAGGCAATCGATGAATATTCAAGCAATTTTAAACGATAAAATTAAAAAGGCAATGATCGCAGCTGGTGCAGGCAGCGAGGTTGAGGCTTTGGTGCGTCAATCCAATAAAATACAATTTGGGGATTATCAAGCCAATGGCATCATGGGTGCCGCCAAAAAACTGGGCGTTAATCCACGAGAGTTTGCTCAAACGGTGCTTGATCATTTAAGCATTGACGATATCGCTGAAAAACTTGAGATCGCAGGCCCTGGGTTTATTAATATTTTCTTAAAAAATGAGTGGATATCTAAACATGCCAATCAAGCCAATCTCAGTAGCACTTTGGGCGTAACCGCCGACCAAAATGATACCGTGGTGGTTGACTACTCCTCCCCAAATGTCGCCAAAGAAATGCATGTCGGTCATCTGCGTTCAACCATCATCGGTGATAGCGTCGTACGCACACTTGAATTTTTAGGCAATACCGTTATCCGTGCTAACCATGTGGGTGATTGGGGTACGCAGTTTGGCATGCTCATCGCTTATCTTGAAAAGGTACAAAATGATGATGTCAAGGATTTGGATTTATCTGATTTAGAAGCCTTTTATCGTGCAGCAAAACACGCCTATGACAGCGATGAAGCGTTTGCCGAAAAGTCTCGTAATTATGTGGTCAAACTCCAAAGTGGTGATGAGTATTGCTTAACAATGTGGCGAAAGCTTGTAGATATCACCATGGCACAATGTCAGCACACTTATGACCGCCTAAATGTTACCTTAACGCATGATGATACCATGGGTGAGAGCCTATATAATCCGATGCTGCCCAAAATTGTTCAAACACTCAAAGACAAAGGTTTGGCGGTTGAAGATGATGGTGCTGCGGTGGTCTTTTTGGATGAATTTAAAAATAAAGCAGGCGACCCAATGGGCGTCATCATCCAAAAAAAGGATGGTGGCTATCTTTACACAACCACCGACATCGCAGCAGCCGCTTACCGCTATCACACACTTCATGCCGACCGTGTCATTTTGTTTACCGATGCACGCCAAACCCTACATGCACAGCAGGCATGGCTCATCACACGCAAGGCAGGATTTGTACCTGATGAATTTATCATGGAGCATTTTACCTTTGGTATGATGCTTGGCAAGGATGGCAAACCTTTTAAAACACGCACAGGTGGCACGGTTAAGCTTGCCGATTTGCTTGATGAAGCAATCGAGCGTGCAACCACCCTAATCGAGCAAAAAAATCCCGATCTTAGTGCTGAAGAAAAGCACGCTGTCGTTGAGGCGGTTGCCATTGGTGCGGTTAAATATTCCGACCTTTCTAAAAATCGCAACACCGATTATGTATTTGATTGGGATAATATGCTGTCATTTGAGGGCAATACTGCACCCTATATGCAATATGCCTATACACGCATTCACTCGATTTTTGCGCGTGCAGGGCTTGATATGGCAGATATTGGCGGTGAGATTGTGATTAATGAAGATAAAGAGCGAGCCTTGGCAGTCAAATTACTTCAATTTGAAGAAGTGCTATTATTGGTTGCCAAAGATGGTATGCCACATCTGTTGTGTCAATACCTATTTGAATTGGCGGGCATTTTCTCAAGTTTTTATGAAGCCTGCCCAATCCTAAGCTCTGATGATAAGACTAAGACCTCTCGCCTACTACTTGCTGCGCTTACCGCCAAAACTCTAAAACAAGGTCTTGATTTGCTCGGCATTAAGACCGTAGAAAAAATGTAAATCACTTTTTTCATCCCCTAATATCTTTAGGGGATGGTTTTAGCATCAGCCATCTTATTACTCATGACTGGCATGATGGGATTTTTATTAGGCATTAGCATCAAAAAGTGGCTATTTTATGATAAAAGCCACGATTTAACAAATACAAGTTAAACAAATATTAGCCAAGCTAAGCGTATGCTGGTGATTTTTACCAATAATTTTCTACGGCAATGTGACCAACGCCACGACGATTCATGCTAAGCCCCTGTGCTTTGAGTGCTTCTTTGGTATCCTCAACCATTTGTGGATTACCACACAGCATGACATGCGATTGGGTGTCGAGTGCTACCCCTGTTGTCTTGGCAAGCTCACCATGATCAATTAAGCTTGGAATACGCTCAGATAAACAGCCAGCGACTTTTTCACGCGTTACGATAGGCACATAATAAAAATGAGCAGGATTATCCACCAACCCCCCAAAGCGTGTTGCCAATGAATGAATTTTGTCTTGATACGCCAATTCACTTTGAGTTCGTGCACTGTATACAAGCACAATGTCATCATAGTGTTCCCAAGCATACAAATCCTGCAGAATGGATAAAAATGGTGCAAGCCCTGTCCCAGTTGCCAATAACCATAATGTTTTTGGCGTCGGTTCTTGATAGCGTGATAGCGTCAAAAACCCAAATGGTATTGTATTAAGATACAACTGATCGCCTGCTTGTAAGTATTGAAGCTGTGATGTAAACTCCCCATCAGCCACCACCACCGAAAAAAACTCAAGTGTCTCATCATACGGAGATGATACCACAGAATACGCACGAAAAATTGGACTAGCACTCTCAGATTTAAGCGTATCTTGACGCTTATCTTGATAATAAATCAGCTCATCTGCACATAATCCCAGCCGAACAAATTGCCCTGCCTCAAACCGAAAACCCTCAGGTCTGGTTGTCGTAAAACTAAATAAATTGGGCGACCAAACTGTCTTTGATAGCACCGTCAATGTCACTGCTTTGTCATCACTCATGATGTTCTCTTCACCATTATCATCTTAATCACCAATGTCATCTTAACAGACATTGGACTCTTATTGTGTATTTTGACTGATAATTTGGCTTTAGTCAAATCATCAGTCACGCATCAAATCCAAAAAACTGCCTTGATTGCCTTTAAAATTATCACTTGAAATATTAATAAATATTCTTATATAATAAATATAAATTAAATACTATCAATTTTTTTCATACAAGTTTTATCACAACCAAAAGGAAAATTATTATGGCTTTTAAAGACATGACAGGACAAAAAGTCCCAAATGCTGTATTTCACACACGCCAAGGTGATCAGTGGGTTGATGTGAATACTGATGAGCTTTTTAGTGGTAAAAAAGTCGTGGTTTTTTCATTACCAGGTGCCTTTACGCCGACTTGTTCATCAACACATTTGCCTCGTTATAATGAATTGGCGGGTGAATTTAAAAAACTGGGCATTGATGATATTTTGTGCGTATCGGTGAATGATACCTTTGTGATGAATGCTTGGGCAGACGACCAAGAAAGCGACAAGATCACTTTAATCCCAGATGGTAATGGTGAGTTTACCGAAGGCATGAATCGTTTGGTTAGCAAAGAAGATTTGGGATTTGGTAAGCGTTCATGGCGTTATTCGATGCTTGTTGATGATGGCGTGATTGTCAAAATCTTTGATGAGCCCGAAAAAGATGGCGATCCGTTTGAGGTTTCGGATGCTGACACTATGATCAAATTTTTAAATCCAGACTGGGAAGAGAAGCCATCTGTAACTATTATTACCAAGCCTGGTTGTGATTTTTGTGCCAAGGCTAAAGAAGCTTTAAAATCTCATGGCGTTGCATATGAAGAAGTTGTACTTGGTCGAGATGCCAGCATGACAAGTGTTCGTGCCATCACTGGTCATGATACAGTACCACAAGTCTTTGTTGGTGGCAAACGCATCGGCGGTTCAGAAGAGCTTGAAACTTATTTGGCAAGTGATGACTGTGCCGTTTAATTTTCTGACGATGCGATAAAAAGAGCTTATGATTAAGCTCTTTTTTATTGTCAAGATTTAACCTTCAGTGATATGACCAAGATTGGCATAAATGTAAATCAGCACATTTGGATGCTGATTTACTGATAAATCGTAATCTTTATTACAACATCACTGCTCGGGTAGCCATTTGCATCATTGCTTCTGGTAGCACACCAAAGACAACGATGAGTGCGGTGATAATCATCACCATAACTCCGCCTGCCTTAACGCCCCAATGTTGGTGTGCATCAAATTCAAGATTGACTTTGGGTTTTTGGTACAAATTGACCAAAATACGCAAATAATAATACAAACCGATGGCACTGCCCAAAATAATCATGCCAGCTGCCCAAAAGCGCATGCCTTGTACAGCTGCAAAGAACATGGTAAATTTGGTAATAAATCCTGCCGTCAGCGGAATACCTGCCAATGATAGTAGCATCACAGTCAGCACCGCCGTTAGAACAGGACGACGCCAAAATAACCCTTGATAAAAACGCAGGTCATCTGCTTCGCCACTGATCGAAGTGCGTCCACGCTCACGATATGGACTTGACATCAGTGTGATCACCCCAAACGCTCCAATCGATGTCAGTGCATAAACTGCCATATACATACTCACCAAAGGTAAGCTACCTGCACCTATTGATAAAAGTGCAATCAAGGCATAGCCAATATGTGCAATCGAAGAATAAGCAAGCATACGCTTAATGTTATTTTGGCGGATTGCAAGCAAGTTACCCATTAAAATAGACAAAACAATGACAACAATCAAAATCGTCTCAAAAGCTGGCATGGCAGTAAACATACTGCCCACAAAGAATCTGAGTGCAAGTGCCATCATTGCCACTTTACTCACACTTGCTAAAAAAGCAGCGATCGGTGCTGGCGCGCCTTCATAGACATCTGATACCCATGAATGAAATGGTGCTGCTGATAATTTAAATGCTACAGCTGCCAACATCATCACCACCCCAACCACACTTAAGCCTGACAAATTACCAATCAAAAGATTTCTTGCCAAATCTTTGAATAATAAAGTACCTGCATCAGCAAAGATCAACGCCATGCCCATCAGCAAGGTAGCAGAGGCGGTGGCGGACATGATAAGGTATTTTAAACCCGACTCAAGTGATCGAGAACGCAAGAAGGTGTATGCTAACATACCATACATCGGTACAGACAGAAGCTCAAGCGACATAAAAAATGCTGCCAAATGCTCTGCACCTGTCATCAGCATTGCCCCTAAGGTAGAGATTAGCATGAGCAAATACAGCTCATCTTTATGATCTTGTAATGTCTCAAAATAGCCGTATGCCAATGTACAGCAAGCCAATGCTGCGATCAAAATTACGCCCATATTAAAAATTGCAAAACCATCAAAGACAAACAATTCGCCAAAAGCTACACTTACAGGCACTAAGCCTAAGGCTTGGGTAATGACTGCCAGCAACGCCATATTTAGACCTACGACGCTGAGCGTTGCTACCCAAAAATGAGAACGCTTAATAGCAATGGTAATCATCACGACGAGTGCAGTGAGCGCCACCACCACAGCAGGCAGTATTGATAAAATAGATTCAAAAATCATCGGATTCATGATTATTCTCCCTGCTTGGTTGAGTGATCGTGATGATGGTCATCGGAGCCTTTGTGATGATGCATGCCAGCATCATATCCTTGACCATGTAGCTGATGGTGATGGGTATGCATATAGTCACCCATATTTCCTTCAATCAATCGAATTCCATGCATTGGCTCATCTGTCATGATGACATCATGTGCATAAGCACTGGCAATCCACCGCATTGACCCTTCAGATTTATCCATAACAGGCTGAGGATATAAGCCAAGCCATACCAAACCGATTGCCAAAGAAAGTAACAATACCAATTCTCGTTTGCCTAAGTCTTTTAGCGTACCATGATTTTGCTTCACCAATTCAAGCGTGGTATTTTGACCAAATAACGCATGATAAATTATTATCAAAGAATACAGTCCTGCCATCACAAGGCTTACTGTGGCAAGTGTGACAAAGATCGGATGTATGGCAAAAGAACCCATCAAAATCAAAATCTCACCGATAAAGTTACCCGTACCAGGTATGCCTAACAATGCCGCACAAAAGAACATCATAAATGGAGCAAGGCGGCGAAACTGCCCCCACATACCGCCCATGACCGTCATATCACGAGTGTGCAAACGCTCATAAATTTGACCTGCCATAATAAACAGTGCTGCACTTGATAGACCGTGAGCAAGCATTTGCACCATCAAACCTTGCAACGATACAAGTGTGCCAGCATAAATGGCAAGCACGACAAAACCCATATGCGACACACTGGTATAAGCGAGCAGTCGCTTGATATCGGTTTGGGCAAATGCCAAAAACGCCCCATAAAACACCCCAATCATGCCAAGCGTGATGGCAATGGGAGCAAACTCGGCAGACGCATTTGGAAAAAGCGGAATCACAAAGCGAAGCAAACCAAATGCCGCCGTCTTAATCAAAATCCCTGCCAAGTCCACCGAACCTGCCGTTGGGGCTTGGGCGTGGGCATCAGGGAGCCAGCCGTGCAATGGGAAAACGGGTAATTTGACTGCAAAGCCCACAAAAAAGCACAGCATAATCAAGTATTCGTATTTGCCAAGATAGGTGCCAAGCAGGTCTTCATAATGAAAACTTAGCACGCCTTTTTGGGCAAAATTGATAAGCACAAGCATACTGATACCAATGAACATGATAAGCCCAGACGCTTGGGTATAAATAAAAAACTTGGTGGCGGCAGCCGATTTTGGTTTTAGGACATTGCCATTAGTATCACGCACATCATGCCCCCATAGGGCAATCAAAAAGTAGATGGGCAGCAGCATCATTTCCCAAAAAAAGAAAAACAAAAACAAATCAATCGCCAAAAAGACACCGATGACACCGCCCAACGACCACAGTAGGTTTAGGTGAAAAAATCCCACACGGTGCTTAATCTCGCCCCACGAACAGCCCACCGCCATGATACCCAAAAATGCCGTCAAGACAATCATGAGTAAAGACAAGCCGTCCATCGCCAAGGCGAATTTGATACCAAAGGCAGGTATCCAAGGCACTTCAAAGGTTGCCGCCCAAGGCAGACTGCTGTCGGTGCTGGCATTTAACACCCCAAAGTCGCCTTTGGCATACAGCACGAGCGACAGCACAAAGGTCAATGTCATGCCAATAAGTGCCACCCATCTGGGCAGTCGTGCGTCCTTTTTTTCAAATAACCAACACAAAAATCCTGCAATCAACGGGATTGCAATTAGACTTGGCAAAAGCCATGTTTGCTCTATCATCTTATACCACCATCATCATTGCCAAGATTAGTACCACAGCAAGCCCCACGCCAAAGCTCACAGCGTGCGTGCCAAGTCGCCCTGTTTGGGTTTTTACCAACAGCTTGTTGCCAAGTTTGACCCCAAAGGGCAGGATATGCCACAGCTTGTCCACAGGGTCTTTTTTTAGGAATTTGCAAATTGCCAAAAACGGCTTAACAAATACAATATCATAAAGAGCATCAAAGCCCAGCCCGTGATAGCACCAATAAGTACACGCCCCACCAAAGGCAGAATTTGTCCATTTTGTCAAAATCTTACCCTTGTCAAGCACATACAAAAAGTACGCCATCGCCAAGCCAAGTGCGGTTACGCCCACCGCGATAATCTCAGCAGTATGCTTGCCGTCTGTTAGGGTGCTACCCACGCTCGCTGGCAGGACATTTGCCAAAGGCGGGTGAATTAACGCTCCAAGCCCTGTCGATAGCACAAGTAGCACCATCAAAGGCAAGGCGTAACTTATTCCTTTTAAAGGCTCACCATGCGTTTTTTCTTGTCCAAAGAACACAAGATAAATCAAACGGAAAGTATAAACAGCCGTCAAAAACGCCCCAAACACGCCTGCCCAAAACAGACTCATATGTCCTGTGGCATAAGTCTCCCACAAAATCGCTTCTTTTGAATAAAAGCCAACCGTGATAAAGGGCAAGGCAACCAACGCCCCACCACCAACGACAAACGACCAAAACACAAGGGGGATTTTTTTACGCAGACCGCCCATCTTAAAGATATTTTGCTCATGATGAGTGGAAATAATCACCGCCCCAGATGCCAAGAATAATAACGCCTTAAAAAATGCGTGCGTCATCAAGTGAAAAATCGCCACTTGCCACGCCCCCACGCCCAAAGCGATGAACATATAACCAAGCTGGCTCATGGTAGAGTAAGCAAGCACACGCTTGATGTCGGTCTGTGCCAACGCACAAAAGCTCGCCACCAGCATGGATAATGCACCAACACCGCCCACCCAATACAGGAGCATCTGGGGGGTCAGCACAAATAAAGGGTGCATGCGGGCAATCAAATATACCCCTGCGGTTACCATGGTGGCTGCATGGATAAGAGCGGAAACAGGCGTAGGGCCTGCCATCGCATCTGCAAGCCAGGTATGTAGCGGAATTTGAGCTGATTTACCAAACGCGCCGCCGATAAGCATTGCCACGATGAGTAGTAGCATGGGGTCATTAACAGCAAACATGGCATCTGCTTTGGCATTGATGGCGGTCATATCAAGCGTACCAAATACAACAAACAGTAAAAACAGCCCAATCGCCAAAAACACATCACCCACACGGGTTACAGTAAATGCCTTTATCGCCGCCCGCCCGTTGGCTCGGTTTTGATAATAAAAGCCAATTAACAAATATGAGCAAATGCCCACACCCTCCCAGCCCAAATACATGAGCAAAAGGTTATCAGCAAGCACAAGCATGAGCATGCTTGCCACAAATAAATTCAGATAACTAAAAAAACGGGCAAATCCTGCCTCACCTTTCATATACCAACTGGCAAACAGATGAATCAAAAAGCCCACGCCTGTAATCACGCCCATCATGGTAACAGACAATCCATCAAGATACAGCCCAAATTTGGGAGCAAAATCGCTCAGCGACAGCCATGTCCAAAGTGGCACAGACATCGCCTGTTGCCCTTTTGTCAAAAACCCAAAAATACTGACAAAGGCACACACAGCCGACAGCCCCATCGCCCCCACCCCAATGATGGTAGCAGGTTTTTCGCTAATTCTGCCTTGCCCCATGGTCAATATCAAAAATCCAATTAAAGGGAAAATAAAGGTCAATGCTAACAAATTCATACCACCCTACCCCTTTAATTCACTGGCGTGATTGACATCAAGACTTCTAAAACGATGATAAAATTGCAAAAGCATGGCAAGCCCAATCGCCGCCTCTGCTGCTGCCAGCGTCAAAATAAACACAAACATAACCTGCCCATCTGCCTTGCCCCACATGTTACCCCCCACCACAAAGGCAAGAGCAGCTGAGTTCATCATAATCTCCAAACTCATGAGCATGAACAACACATTGCGTCTTGCCATGACGCCAGCCAGTCCAATAACAAACAAAATGGCAGCCAAAATCAGCCCATGATGAGCAGGCACGCCCATATCAGATGCCAATTTAGCGACTTCATGGGCAAAGGGGGCATTTAGAGTATCTACATTATAATTTTGCATCGGCTCTCTCCTGTTGCTCTTTGTCTTGATTTGCCCATGTATTAGAGACGATGTCAGGGCATGTTTGGCTGTGGCTGATGTTTTCATCATCAAGTGCTTTTTTACCCAAATGATATGCCGCAACCAATGCACCCAAAAGCAAAAATGCCGCCACCTCCACAAGTAGCACATACCCTGTAAATAAGCGTATACCCACATCTTTGGCAGAGATGGTATCGCTTTGTAGCTGTATGGATTGGTCTGTACCATAGCCAATAAAACCAATCAGCACCGCCCCAACAATCATCATCAGACACACAGGCATCGCCCACGCATTGGCGGTTAGCCATGTTTTTTCTTCTGTGGTGTCTGTGCCTAGATTTAACATCATAATCACAAACACAAACAGCACTAAAATCGCCCCAGCATAGACAATGATTTCAAGAATGCCTGCAAATGGAGCACCTAAAATAAAGAAAATACCCGCCACAGATAATAATGATACAATCATGGATAAAATGGCATGCACAGCATTAGCGTGCGTTACCACCCTTAGGCTTGCCCAAATTGCCACCAGCGATAAGACATAAAAACCCACCACACCGCCATTTGCCAAAAACGCCTTTAACACCTCAATCATGGCAACAAACTCCGTACATTAACAGGCTCTGCTTCATGCTCGTGCGACCCTTTGGGCTTATCGTCGGTTGCCATGCCTGTTACTCTATAATAGTTGTATTCTGGGTATTTACCCACACCACTGATGAGCAAATGCTCTTTTTCATACACCAGATTTTGGCGGTCATATTCGCCAAGCTCAAAATCAGGGGTGAGCTGAATGGCGGTGGTTGGACACGCCTCTTCACACATGCCACAAAACACACAGCGACTAAAATTGATGCGAAAAAACTCAGGATACCAACGCCCATCTTCTCGCTCTGCCTTTTGTAGGCTAATACAACCCACAGGGCAAGCCACCGCACACAAGTTACACGCCACACAGCGTTCATCGCCATCAGGGTCTCGGGTCAGCACAATGCGACCACGAAAACGGGGCGGCACAGGCACAGGCTGTTCAGGGTATAAAATCGTGTCTCTGGGTCTTAGGGCGTGGCTATTGACCATCCACATTGAACGCACAATGGTAAACATGCCCACTGCCGTATTTTTTAAAGTTGCAAACATTTAATTCACCATCAAAATCACAAAAGCAGTCGCCAAAAGGTTTAGCAGCGTTATGGGTAAGCACACTTTCCAGCCAAAATTCATCACCTGATCGTATCTGGGACGCATGAGTGAACCACGAATTAGCACAAACAAAGTCATAAAAAACAAGGTCTTAATCAAAAACCAAAACACAGGTGGCACAAAGGGCAAATCCAGATTAAATGGGGCAAGCCAACCCCCAAAAAACAAACAGGTCATGAGTGCTGAGATGACAACCACATTGACATATTCACCGATAAAAAACATGCCAAATTTCATGCCAGAGTATTCCACATGATAACCCTCTGCCAGTTCTTGTTCCGCCTCTGGTTGGTCAAAAGGGTGGCGGTGGGTAACTGCCACGCCTGCCACACAAAAGGTCAAAAACCCCAAAAATTGTGGAATGACATGCCAAACATCTGCCTGAGCCAAGACAATCTCACGCAAGTTAAATGACCCTGTCATCGCCACCACGCCCATAAGCGATAAGCCCAAAAAGACCTCATAGCTTATCGTCTGAGCCGCTGAACGCAGACCGCCAAGCAAAGCAAATTTATTGGCAGAAGCCCAACCGCCAAACATCACCGCATATACCGCCAAACCTGCCATGGCAAAGAAAAATAAAATGCCAATGTTCCAATCTGCTGCCCCCAATGTGGGTGATAAGGGAATGATGGCAAAAGACGCCAAAGCACTAAACATGGCAATGGCAGGGGCTAGGGTAAATAGGCGTTTGTCGGCAAAGTTGGGTGTCCAGTCTTCTTTAAAAAAGATTTTGAGCATGTCCGCCACCAGTTGTAGCGAGCCTTGCCAGCCAACACGATTTGGGCCATAACGGTCTTGCCACAACGCCAACATACGCCTTTCATACACAATCATCAAGGCCGCTGTTATGACAAGCCCCAAAAAAATAATCAGCGTTTGGGCGGTCATAAAAACAAACGACCACCACTCAAACGACCAAGTGCTAAGCCATGACGGCACATCAGGAATCACACGAATACTCATTTATGCCCCCACTTCATTCATCGCAAACGGTGTGTTATTAAACCCTGCCTTTGGTGTAAAGATATTCTCACGCTTGATACTTGCCAATCTCTGCATGCCCCTTTGATGGTCAGGCACATAGACAGGCGTGTCCTTATCCGCCTTTTTGACAGTCGTTGGTATACCGAGCATAAGCGGTACAACGCCATCAGGATAACCAATACAGCCATCTGCCAAATAATCCACCACCTCCACAGGCAAGGTAATCTCTGCCCCATGCTGGCTTAGGGTTAATTTATCGCCCGCCTTAACCATCCAACGCTCTGCATCATCATGGTTTATCATCCACATGGCGGGCTTGATTTGGCTTGCTACCACAGGGCTACGGCTTATCATGCGTGAGCTTGCAAATAGATTATGCACAGGCACAATCACCGCACGACCATCAAAAATGCTTGTAGCAACATTCACATTATCAATATCAACACGCCCAAACACCATTTGCGTCTTTGGCAGTGTCTCAAACAGACGAATGCCCACATCGCCACCTTTTAATCGCCCACCGACTTTATTTTGGTATTTATTCCATGCTTGTGGGGAGTTCCAGCCTGCTGACCACGCAAAAGGGATGAGGCTTGGATTGGTTTTGTCGCCCACATAACCCTCCATTGAAAAGGTCAAACCACTGTCTAAGTCCTTAGGTTGCATGGGTTCGTGGATAGAAATGGGCG
>ERZ1023425.131-NODE-131-length-15882-cov-4.572250_pt1 | contig 15882 bp, 16 predicted proteins | sample MGYA00380514_ERZ1023425 | MGnify/ENA primary metagenome ERZ1023425 (study PRJEB33173, sample SAMEA4830391) | metagenome | study: EMG produced TPA metagenomics assembly of the PRJEB25223 data set... | reverse complement strand
CCGCTACCAACAATGATCACATCATAAGAAGCTGGTTTCATTTATGCAACTCCCAAACCATGAACCGTGGGTTTTTTGGGCAATGTTTTTGAAAATTCAATCATTTTATCCAACGCATGGCGTGCATCATTCATCAAAGACTCAGTCAGCTGAATTTCACCTGTACCATATTTGAGCGCTTGATAAACCCCTTGGACGCCATTCATGGCCATCCAAGGACAAAATGCACAGCTTTTACAAGTTGCACTATTGCCTGCTGTCGGTGCTGCAATGAAAGTTTTTTGTGGTGCGTGCTTTTTCATTTCATGCAAAATCCCCAAATCGGTTGCAACGATGAAAGTTTTTTCGGGACGATGAATAGCAGCTTGTAATAGCTTACTGGTAGAACCGACCACATCTCCTTGAGCGACCACGCTGGCAGGGGACTCTGGATGCACTAAAGTAATCGCTTCAGGGTGTTCGCTCTTAAGCTGCTCAAGCTCTATTGATTTAAATTCATTATGCACAATGCAAGATCCTTGCCATAAAATCATATCCGCCCCTGTTTTTTGGCGAATGTACTCGCCCAAATGACGATCGGGACCCCAAATGATCTTTTCTCCTTTGGCATGTAAATGACTGACAATTTCAAGTGCAACCGAAGAAGTTACCACCCAATCAGCACGGGCCTTGACAGCGGCACTGGTGTTGGCATAGACAACCACCGTTCTATCAGGGTGTGCATCACAAAATGCACTAAATTCCTCAATTGGACAACCCAAATCCAACGAACATTCAGCCTGCAAATCAGGCATTAATACCGTTTTGTGCGGACTTAAGATTTTGGCACTCTCACCCATAAAACGAACCCCTGCGACCAATAAGGTCTTGGCGTCATGTGCCGCCCCAAACTTAGCCATCTCAAGCGAATCCCCAACACAGCCACCTGTCGCCAATGCCAAATCTTGAATGTCAGGATCAACATAGTAATGTGCAATAATCACCGCATCTTTTTGGATAAGTAGATCCTTAATATTGTGTTGGTATTGGGTCAGTGCGTCTTTTGGTAGCTCAGGCGGGATCTTTGCCCACGCTTGCTTGATGCGACACGATGTCGTTGGCATATTTGATAAAGGCGCTTCATAATCAAACGCTTGCTGGGTATTTTTGTGCATCACATGCTCCTTTTTGCATCAGCTTAAATGATTACTCAGATGATTTATGCTCATTTTGAGTATTAATTTGACATATTATGCTCATTTTGAGTATAATGTAAAGCAGTTTTTGATAGATATCGCTTTTAATCAGTCTGGTTATCAAAAGTACATTGAAAATTAGTAAGATTTTTTTTAAAATGATGATTTTTCAATGACTGTGAATTATGAGCATACATTCATCAACCAATACTCCCCAACAAACTGACGGCTTGGTCGATCTTGTAACGGTTTTGGCTGCTGTTACTGATCATAAAGCTCGTATCTTAACGGTCAGCGGCGGTGATAAGTTACCCAGCGGTCAGCTGACACCCATTCATCATTCACTACAAGCTGGTGTTAAAGACTGGGTACGCACCCAAACCGCTCAGCCAATGGGTTATGTGGAACAGCTGTATACTTTTGTAGATGGTGAGCGTAAAAACGCACAAGGTATGCCCGTTTTGTATGTCAGCTACCTTGGGTTGGTTAAAGAAGCCACTGCCCACAGCCTAAACCCTGATGCCACTTGGCAAGATTGGTATGATTATTTTCCATGGGAAGATCGACGCCATAGCGGTGAACCCATTGAGATTTTATCAGGTCTGTATGCTTGGGTGGATGCTGGCAACGATACCCAAGAACGCCAAGAACGGCTAAGACGGGTTCAATTATGCTGGGGTTTACCACCTTATTCGTGGTCAGAAGAGCAGGTACTACTACGCTATGAATTATTGTATGAAACAGGATTGGTTGCCGAATCGCCTTGGCAAAACCCAAATTTTGATTTTCGCCATACTGGTCGTTTTATGCAGCATAGCCATCGCCGAGTACTAGCCACGGCACTCGCCAGATTGCGTGCCAAGATAAAATACCGCCCTGTTATTTTTGAATTGATGGCAGATGAGTTTACATTATTTCAGCTTCAAAAAAGCGTCGAAGCATTATCAGGTCAAGAACTGCATAAACAAAATTTTCGCAGGCAAGTTCAGCAGCAAAACCTGATAGAAGCCATTGAAGGCAGGTTTGCTCATGAGCGTGGTCGGCCTGCACAGCTTTACCGATTTAAAGACACCGTGCTACTTGAGCGTTTGTTATCCAACACTCGCCTGCCTGTGAGCAAATGATTCAAGATAATGATTAATAAAATAAGGATAAATTCATGAAAACGCCATTATTTGCATTGCCTGATGCCCTACTGATACCCACAGTCCAAGCAGCACTTTTAGAGGATTTGGGGCGGCGTGGCGATGTTACCTCCGCTGCTGTCATCGCCAAAAATAGCACAGCAAATCTTGCCATCGTCAGCCGTGATACAGGCATTTTGGCAGGCATGGATTTGGCAAGGTTGGCTTTTGAATGTATTGATAAAACAATCAACTTTAGCCCAAATGCCTCAGATGGGGATACTATCAAATCAGGTCAAGTGTTGGCTTATGTATCGGGCAATACCCAAGCCTTATTACAAGCCGAAAGAACAGCACTAAATTTTTTGACACATCTAAGTGGTATCGCCAGCATGACCGCCAAAGCAGTTGCCCAAATATCGCACACACACGCCAAAATTACCTGCACACGCAAAACCACACCACTTTTAAGAAATCTACAAAAATACGCTGTGCGAGCAGGTGGTGGCTGTAATCATCGAATGGGGCTAGATGATGCGATCTTAATTAAGGATAATCACTTGATTTATTCAGGTACGCTTAAACAGACTATCGCCAACGCCAAAGCAGCCGCAGGGCATCTTATCCCCATTGAAGTTGAAGTGGATACCATTGCACAACTTGAAGAAGCCTTGGAGGCTGGAGCGGACTTTGTTTTGCTTGATAATATGGATAATGATACTCTAAAGCACGCCGTATCACTTTGCCAAGGCAGAGCAAAAACAGAGGCATCAGGTGGCATTACCTTTGAACGACTAAAAACGGTGGCGGATTGCGGTGTTGATTATATTGCTTTGGGTTATCTCACCCACAGTGTGATTAATCATGATATTGGCTTGGATTTTTTGGATTAAGACAGTAAGAACTTTTTAACCCATAATTAAATTATACTAAAGCACCATTAAGGTGCTTTACCTTAAATACTACACAACATTTATTTAACACTAAGGGGCGTTATATACAAAAAGTACTCATTATTTTAGGTTATGTACACCCTGTTATTGCACTTATCCGAACTTATATCATAGCTGATAAATTTATTTAGCTATTTTTAATACCCACCTGACTAATCTTAGGGATATGTTTGAGTACCATTTAGGGTAATCCTAGGGGTAATTGACACAAAATAATTACCCTAAAATTACTCCGCTCCAACACTTGCCATCAAATCAGCATGATGCTCACGCAATAAGCTGTCTAAAAGCTCAGTCAAATCCCCTTCCATGATGGCATCAAGCTTATATAAAGTTAGGTTAATGCGGTGGTCTGTCATGCGTCCTTGGGGGAAATTATAAGTACGAATTCTTTCTGAGCGATCGCCTGAACCGACCAAATTGCGTCGCATATCGCTTGTTGCATCAATTTGGGCTTGAACTTTGGCTTGCTGAATGCGAGCTACCAACATTTTCATGGCTTTTTCTTTATTGGCATGCTGACTGCGTTCTTGTTGGCATTCAGCCACCACCCCTGTTGGGATATGTGTGATGCGTACTGCTGAGTCAGTTGTATTGACATGTTGCCCCCCAGCACCACTTGAGCGATAGGTATCAATCCGCAAATCACTTGGGTTAATCTCAACAGTATCATCAATCTCAACCTCTGGCATCACCGCAACTGTACACGCTGAGGTATGTACACGCCCTTGAGATTCGGTGGCTGGAACTCGCTGGACACGATGAGCACCACTTTCAAATTTCAATCTGCCATAAACACCGATACCAGATACACGCACGATGATTTCTTTATAGCCGCCATGCTCTCCTTCATTGGCAGACAATACCTCCACTTGCCAACCTTGGGATTGTGCATATTTTTGATACATTCTAAACAAATCACCCGAAAAAATTGCCGCTTCATCACCGCCCGTGCCTGCACGAATCTCCAAAAATGCCGTCGCTTTATCATTAGGATCTTTAGGTAGCATCATCACATTAAGCCTCTCCTCGAGCATCTCAATGTTTGCACGAGCTACCTCAATTTCATCAAGCGCCATTTCTTTCATCTCAGGATCGCTCAAAAGCTCATTGGCAGTTTGTAAGTCTGCTTCTGCTTGCACAAAGTCCTGCCAAGTAGTGGTAATCTCAGACAGGTAGCTATGCTCCATGGATAACTCACGGAACTTTTTGTTATCGCTGATGGTATCAGGATCTGACAAAAGTGCGGTAACCTCTTCAAAACGATCAACCATTTGATCTAGACGGTGGCGTAAGGATTCTTTCATAAATTTAAATCAACTAACTGTTTGTTAAATCAGTTATTTTGCCATACTTTTTAGGTTTTTGCACCGTTTTATCAGTATCGTTGAATGGTTATAAAGCTTATTCCTTAAATTTGGTTGTTTCATCATACTTTATTGTGCTAATCTGTCGCAAATTATCATCTTTTATCAAGCAGTCTTTACAGTACTGATACGATATGGTAGGACTTCATAAAACGCAGCCACTGCGATGTTTGAAATTTTTTGAGTATGAATTATGACCGATATCACCTTAAACCAAAGCCAGAAATTAACTTGGCGTTCATTTGGACCAGGTATTTTAATGGCTTCTGCTGCCATCGGCGGCTCACATTTGGTCGCCTCAACACAAGCTGGTGCTTTGTATGGCTGGCAATTGGCAATTATGATTATCCTTGCCAATTTTTTTAAATACCCTTTTTATCGCTTTGGAACAGAATACGCCTACTCAACAGGCAACAGCTTAGTGGCAGGTTATGCTAAAATTTCCCGTATTTATCTTTGGGCATTTTTTGTCTTATGCATCATTTCAGGCATTATTAGCACAGGTGCGGTGGCACTACTGTGTGCGGCCATTTTGGGGCAAATTTTGCCTTGGGAACTCAGCACTCTAGAGCTTTCACGCATCGTAATGGTAAGCTCAGGCATTTTATTGGTGGCAGGTCATTATCGCCTTTTAGATGGTTTAACCAAGTGGATCATCGCCCTGCTGACAGTGGCGACGATTGCAGCTGTATTTATCGCTGCAGGTAAGCCCTCTGCCATATCGACCGACTTTATTCCTGCCTCACCTTGGAATTTGGCAGCACTTGGATTCATTGTTGCACTCATGGGCTGGATGCCAGCACCACTTGAGTTTTCTGCCGTTACCTCAGTGTGGACCGCTAAGAAAATTCGTACCGATCACACCAATCGCTTTCAAGGTTTTGTTGATTTTAATGTTGGTTATTTTACATCGGCGGTTTTGGCACTATTTTTCTTGGCACTTGGCGTGTTTGTACAATATGGTACAGGCACCGAGATTGCAATGCAAGGCGGTGCTTATGTGCCACAGCTGATTAATATGTATACCGAAACCATCGGCAGCTGGGCAAAAATGCTGGTCGCCACGATTGCTTTTTTATGCATGTATGGTACAGTCATCACCTGTGCTGATGGCTATGGTCGCACCAATTCAGAAAGCCTATCCTTGATTTTGACCAACAGCACAAAAGCAGCCGAAAACTATGTCGCTTTGTGGACGGTATTTATGATTGTGGCAGGCTACGGCTTAATCGAATTTTTTCTAGGTCAGATGGCAGCACTGCTCAAATTTGCGATGATCTCAGCATTTGTGACTGCACCGATTTTTGCTTATTTAAATTACTCTTTGGTCAAAAAAGAAGGTCATCTAAGCACCATCATGAAATGGTATGCACTGGCAGGCATTATATTTTTGACAGGCTTTACCGTATTATTCTTATTACAATTTTTTGGTATGATTGGCTAACATCACCCATCTTATCCAACCTATCGCCAAGTTAAATTTGCTTGGCGATTGTTATTTTTATTCGCCAAATAAAATCATCACCAGTCATCAAAAGCTCATAAAAAAAGCAGCACCTTTTGTACTGCTTTTTTTATGATTAAGGTTTATTTGCTGATATCCATACACCAATATTTGGTGGTAATATACTCTTCAATACCGTATTTTGAACCCTCTCGCCCAAAACCTGATTGCTTAACACCACCAAATGGCGCAACTTCAGTTGATAAAAGCCCTGTATTTTGACCAACCATACCATACTCTAGTGCCTCTGAAACACGCCAAGCACGAGCATGGTTTTGGGTATAAAAATATGCCGCCAAGCCATAAATGGTATCATTGGCATGATGGATCACCGCTTTTTCATCTTCAAAAATCATAATCGGAGCAATCGGACCAAATATCTCTTCATGGGCGATATCCATCTCATCGGTGATATCACTGATGACAGTTGGGGTAAATGATAGTTGACTTGCATCATGTGGTACGCCACCTGTGATTAGCGTTGCCCCTTTGTTTAGCGCATCATCCAAAAGTGCCTGCACTTTTTTGAGTGCTTGTTGATTGATAAGCGGTCCGATATCAGTTGCTTCATCAGCACCATTGCCAACTTTCAGCGCTTCTACTTTTTGTTTAAATTTCGCTAAAAACTCATCTTTAATTGAACTTTGGACATAGATACGGTTGGCACACACACAAGTTTGCCCAGCGTTTCGATATTTTGAAGCAATCAGCCCTTCTGCCGCCTTTTCAAGATCGGCATCATCAAAGACAATAAAAGGTGCATTACCACCAAGCTCCATAGACAGCTTTTTGACGGTGCTTGCACATTGCTCCATCAGTACTCGCCCCACCTCGGTAGAACCTGTGAATGACAGCTTATGAATGCGTGGATCTTTGGTCAGTACCTCGCCGACCACAGAGGATTTACCAGTAACAATTTGTAACACACCTTTAGGAATGCCTGCTTGTTTTGCCAAATATCCCAGTGCTAATGCCGAAAATGGTGTCTCAGTCGCTGGCTTGATGATCATGGTACAGCCAGCCGCTAACGCAGGTGCAGCTTTACGAGCAATCATCGCCGAAGGGAAATTCCAAGGCGTAATCGCAGCACACACACCAACTGGCTGCTTGAGTACCACATAGCGTAGCGACTGATTGGTACTTGGAATAACATCGCCATAGATGCGTTTACCTTCATCTGCAAACCAGCGTATGAAGCTATTGGCATAATCAATCTCACCTTGTGATTCTGTGATAGGCTTGCCTTGCTCATAAGTCATGATCAGTGCCAAATCTTCCTTGTGTGTATCGATCAGATCCGCCCAAGCATGCAAAAGTTTAGCACGCTCACTGGCGGTGGTATTTGCCCAGCTTTCTTGGGCAGCATCAGCACACTCAACGGCGTTTAGAACGGTTTGTTTTGATAAGCTGGGTATCATACCAAGCACATCGCCTGTGAATGGATTGGTAACTGTGATGGTCTCACCAGAATCAGCACCAACCCACTCTCCATCAATCAAACAGGCTTGCTTTAGCAGATTGGGGCAGTTAAGCGGAATTGATAAGGGTTGAGTCGTAGATTGATTTGTAGCTTGGTTCATAGCGTATCCTTTTTACTGATAAATAATGACTTAAAAACCGTTTAAAAAATCATATTTAAAAAATCATATCGGGTAGACTAAAATTTATGTTCTATATATTGAACATAAGTTATATTAAACATAATTTCTTGATATTGTAAAATATAGCACTAAATATTTTGGAATACAAGACCGCCCAAAGTGCTTCTCCTGTCTCTGCTGCCACCATCGCCAAAGAGCTTAAGCTGACTCGCTCAACAACTTATAATATTCTACAAGCACTGAGTGCAAAAGGCGTACTGCACAAAGATGTCAATTATTACCATTGACCGAGCGTGGAGTGACTGATTTTAATCAGCTAAAAGATGAATTTTCACATCAAGCAGACACGACTATCGCTTGATGATGGGTAATTGCGACTTGGTATGACCTGTATTGGTACCTACTTCAAAGTCCAGATAAAGTTAAGCTTGGCATCGCAGTATCGCTATCTAATAGTGAATATGATGACAAAAAAGTACAAATTGGCGATGCACTCGTCAAACTTGCCCAAGCCATCGAAAATCGTATGGGGTTTGGTAGCATGTAATCTGGTCATCTGATGATGATCACAAAACAACCCAAGCACTAGGCATTTTAAAACAATGTAAAAACAAAAACAGACTTTATTTGTTTGTTGTTTATCCATTCACCATATTTGGCTCATCTGCCCTATTTTTCTTTTGCTGACCAAAAACTGCTGATGGTTTGATATACATCTCAATCAAATATGATACATGCCATCAATTAACACAACTGAGTGATTAACATAATTTTTCAAACACAATTTAAAATAACCCACCAGCCAATAGGCGATGGTCATTCATCAGATTATGACATATCAAACCATCACTATTTAAATGGCTTAAGATGTTAACAAGGATTTTTTGCGTAAAAAATCTTGTGCCACTTTTCTTTCATTTTGACCTTGATTTTCTACCAAGTCATTTAATTGTGCCATCTCTGGTTCTGAAATTAACCCGTCCATTTTCATGAGTGCAGACTCAAGTTTTGGGTACTTTTGTAGTGCTTCTTGTCTGACGACCGTGCCTGCATGGTAATGGGTATAAAATGCCCTATCATCTGTTAGCACTTTTAGATTTGGGTTGGTGAGAGCACCATCGGTGGTTGAGATACTGACGACATCAATTTGACCATTATTAAGTGCTTGGTATTTTAGGCCGATATCTAAGTCTTTGGTATTTTTAAAGTGATAACCGTAAGTATCGCTTAACGCTTGGTAACCGTCATCACGCTCAAAAAAATCATACTCAGCACCAAAAGTAAGATTTGGGCTAACGGGTGCAAGCTGACTAAAAGTAGCAATTTGATTAGCATTGGCATAGTCAGAACGCACCGCCAAGCCAAAGGTATTATCAAAGCCATACATACCCACCCAGCGAAAGTTATATTTGTCTTGATAGCTTGTTTTAAGATTTTCTAAAAGCACAGCTTGATCGAAGATTGGCTCATTTTTTAGGACATACAGCCATGCCGTACCTGTATATTCTGGATACAAATCAAACTCACCTTTAAGCATGGCAGGATGGATATTTGCTGTACCCCCACCGATACCTTTAGTAATTTCAACTGCTGTGCCAGTTTCTTGCTCGATGAGTATGGCAAGCATTTCAGCGATGATGAATTGTTCGGTCATGGGCTTGGTGGCAATGCGAATTTTATCATCTTGACTTTGGCAGGCGACCAATAGAACGCTCATAAGTAGCAGAACAGATTTTTTAAGCATGAGATTTTCTCCATTTGATTGATTTTTCAAAATACGCCAGCACAAAGTCAGCCAAAAACGCAATAAGCATGATCAAAATACTACCGACTGCGGTCATGGCGGTGCTATTGGTGGTGATACCACGATATACCGCCACACCAAGCCCACCTGCACCAATAAAAGATGCAACCCCTGCCAATGCAATGGTCATCACCAGCATCGTACGAATGGCTGATAAAATAATCGGTAATGCCAAAGGCAGCTTAATGCGGCGTAAAATCTGCCAGCGTGTCATTCCAAAGGCCTCGGCGGCTTCTATCAATCCCATATCAATCTGCCGAAGCCCTGTGCGTGTGCCATTAATCATCGGTAACAGTGCATAAATTACCAGTGCAATGATTGCTGAGACATTACCAATACCACTCACCAAAATCAATAAGCCAAATAAAGAAATGCTTGGGATGGTATAAATGATATTGCTTGTTTGAATGACAAACGGTGCAAACTTCTGATGTTCGGTAATTAGCACACCAAGCCCAACACCAATCACGATCGCACAGCTTGCCGCAATACCGCAAATCATCAAATGCTCAACAAACAGTCGCATAAAAAACTCAGAGCGAGTGGTCAGAAGCTGCAGCATCTCTTGAATGATCATCACGCCATATCCTTCGATTTTTTTATAAATTTATTTAAGTGAGTATAAATAATTAATCTGTCATTTTATACGACCAAGACACATATTACAATGTTCAGCGTTATAAATATTGTAAAAGTGGGTAACGGATTATCAAGGTGAGTGCCGATAAGCGACTGACATACCTGCCATTGCTTACAGTTATCGGATAAAATCTTGATATTTGCGACCAATGATTATCTTTAATTTAGACCGCTCATCTTAAATGCTAACCGTCGTTAGTAATTATGTAAAGATACTAGACGCTTGTCTCGTAAAGGGGTATGATAATCATAATTTTATGGGTGAAATGCTCTGATACCCGATACCACAGAATGACTAATTTATTAAATTTTATTTATAATAATATATTAATAAATTTATATAAAAATATCAATATCAATACGCAAAAAGGAGGTTTACTGTAATTAAAATTAACAACTAAAACAACACAAATCATCACACAATTTACAATAAATCATATAGACAACATCTTATAGATAATAAGGATAAATGATGAAAATTTTAATGGTATTAACCTCACACGAAAATCTTGGAGACACTGGTAAAAAAACGGGTTTTTGGTTAGAGGAATTTGCTTCGCCATATTATGCGTTTAAAGATGCTGGTGCTGACATTACCTTAGCGTCCCCCGCTGGCGGTCAACCACCGCTTGACCCAAAAAGTGATGAGCCAGACGCTCAGACCGAATTTACTGAACGATTTAAGCAAGATGCCGCCGCCAAAGAACAGTTGGCAACCACTCATAAACTGGCTGATATTAAGGCTGCTGATTATGATGCAGTATTCTATCCAGGCGGTCATGGCCCAATGTGGGATTTGGCAGTTGATGAGCAATCCATCTCATTGATTCAAGATTTTGTGAATGCCGATAAGCCAGTGGCTTTTGTTTGTCATGCGCCCGCCGCACTCAAAAATGTGAAAATTGATGGCGAATATTTTGTTAAAGATAAAAAAGTGACTGGCTTTAGCAATTCTGAAGAACAAGCCGTTGGTCTGTTAGATGTCGTTCCGTTCTTGTCAGAAGATGTGCTAAAAGAAAATGGGGGCAAATATGAAAAAGTCGCTGATTGGCAATCGTATGTGGTAGAAGATGGCCTGTTAATCACTGGTCAAAACCCTGCTTCATCTGAAGATACTGCCAAGCGGTTAATCCAAAAACTACAGGCTTAATCAACCACCGCTGACCATGTCCATGATGATTACTCTGATGGGATGGTCAGCCCAGCTTATTGATTGCTTTGGCTATGTCGTCGGCATAGAGCATACCACCCAAGCGATAAATAGCCCATATACGCCAATACAGAGCATTTTATGGGCTATTATGAGATTGCTTACACCCTTAGTTAAACCAAACAGATAATATCTATGATATTACAGGTGCAATAAAGTGTTTTTATTATAATGAATAATTTGGTAAATATCTAGATGGATTATTTAATTTAGGTTTTCAATCTTAATGATATTAATTTAGTTATATTCATAAAATTAAGTAGATTTTTTGCAATATTAGCAACTGGATAACGATAAAATAAACGCCACCCTAAACCATGGTTGCTCTGTATAACCATACATCGCCCCAAAGTAGTTTGCTCTTTCATAAAGGGTATCAATGGTATGATAGCCACTAGAATTTACAACTGATAAAACATTCTGAGTAGATGTTTTAATGTCGCTTGCTTTTCCATAATGATTTCTGTTTTTTCCTACATAACTCAAGGTCTCTCTTATCATACGATGGCAATCATTACCATTTGATTGATTAGTAGCTGATGAGCTATTGGTTTTGTAGTAGCAGCCTCTCTAAATTATTTACTTTATTGACAAACTCTTTCATTGGTACTTGTATGTATATTTCTGACTCTGGACTCAAATCATCATAGCAAAAAAATGGTTTTTTGTTTAAGTAAAAATAAAAAAATATATCAACTTTATTTCTTATAGATCTTTTTGTAAAATCATCAAATGTTTCTTCTAGAGTAAAATAATAATTGTCTATTATTTTACCGTCATTCGTTTTAAAAAAACTCATAAAATTATCATTATTTATATCATTACAAAAATAATAATCATCATGAATTAATCTTTTAATATCATGTAGAAATGAAGGCATATAGGTTGGAGAATTTAGTGTTCCGATTCTAAGATTTCCAAGACTTATGGCAATAGGTAAAAATAAAGATGATTCATATCTGCCAATTTCAAAAGATATAGCACAATCTTTAATCACATGATTCATTAGTTACCTCTAATTGAAGTCTGAGTAGATGTTTTAATGTCGCTTGCTTTTCCATAATGATTTCTGTTTTTTCCCACATATTCCAAGGCGTCTTGTATCATGAGATGACAACTGGTGCTATTTGGATTGCTTGAGCAAGTGTTTTTTAGCTGCTCATCTTGCTGTCTAGAAATTTCATCATATTTAGCCACATGGGCTGCACAATCTTTCTTTGTACCAACACACGAAATTTTGTCCTGTAGCTGACGATGACTCAAATAATTCCACTCTGTCTGCCCACATTATTCACCGTGCTTGCTGTACTGTCGCCAACGGTTGCACCAATGCCTGCTGATAGGGCAAGTAGGGCAGTATCTCTGACTTCTTTGTCAAAGCCTTGTTCTTTTAGATACTTATCAATCTTTGGGATGGTGTAAGCGGTTGTGCCTGCTGATAGTCCACCCTCCACCGTCCCCGTTGCAAGCAGTCCCATTGCTGTATGTAGTGCGGTGCGATAAACCCCACCTTCACTCCATTTATCAATCTCTTTGATGGTATTTTGATATTCATCAGAGGTGATGTCAATGTTTTTGTTATTAAGTTCGTCTAGGTTTTGAATGAGTTTAAAAGCTTGCTTGTCAGCAAACTCCGCCACTGCCTTTGGAGCTTCTCTCCCAAACTCAGTCGTAATATTCACCTGAGCCCCAAGCTCTGTTAACACCTGCTCTTTGTTAAATTCATTGATGAGGATTGGGTTAAGCTGGTTTTGAACTTCTTCTTGTTTGAAATTCTTTGTGTTGATATGGCTAAGCCCTGCTTGGTCAGTGATGGCAGCGTGGGTGGTACTGGTTTTATTGACTGGGTCTATTTTACCATAGCCTAAGCCTTGTAGGGCAGGTTTGGTTTGGTGTGTCCGTTAACGTACAGGCTGATGATTGTCTCGCAATGCTCTTGGATTTTTGCCGCCCCACCAGTATTTACGGCATTCGTTGTCAGGCCTCCAAGATACTGATATGAAAAACCAGCGTTTTTGGGTACGAATATTTAAATCCATACCAAACTCAATCATAATTTCCCCTTTGCAATACACATCTCCTTTATCTATTTTTAATAGCATAAATTGCCTTTTATTTATTTGCTTTTTAATTTCTTCTGTTTTATCAGTTTGAGACCATCCCCTTGTTAAAGAACTGGGCGAAAATTTGGCTTTTTTTATGTAAAAATTATGATCATAATTTTGGTCATAATTCGTCAATTCATCGATAAGTTTCCTCAATTGCTCTTCGGTTGGTACGTTGTAATATTTGCGATCATACAAATAAGGATTGGCTTGCCGATAAGGATCAATTTGCTTTGGCTTATAAAATTGATAAAGATAAAAACCAATTACAATTGCACCAATCATCGCCACAACAACTTGCACAATTCGGATTAGCAGCTTCATCGTAAAACCCCCAAATCTTGTAATGTCTTTTTCTCCTTGTCCGTCAATTGACGCATAACGCTGCCATTAACACCAATCTGCGTAGTGCCAACACCTGTGGTTACAATGACTGCACCATTTTTACCTTCGCCTTTGGATATACCCAAACAGCCGAAATGACAGCCTTGTACTCCAAGAGATCTTCCTTCAATAGCCTTATCAACTTCTTCGGGTTTGGTTACACCAACAACAGTTCCAACCCGAACAGAACCACCGATTGTCGATTTTAAAACTCTTGGCGTTTTGCCTGTTCTGGTATCTTCTTTAATTGTTGTCATCAGATCTTTTGGAAATTCGCTGTGCAAGATTTTATATTTCTCTATATTTTCTAGTAAAAAATAAAATCTAATTTGTATTTTTTTTGATTCTTGTTGCAATAAGATATTGTATATTAACAAAATTATTAACAATGTAAAACTTAAAATAATGAAATTTTTAGTTTTAGTATGGTTTTTATTGTATTTCATCATATAAACACCCATCCTTGCCAGCATTCACATGAGAACGCCTGATTTTTTCCACAAATGATTCAGGTATAGAAAACGATTTTAGTTCTAGATTGTGCGTATTGCTAAAAATTTCAAATGCCTGATCGCCTTTTAAAATATCCAAACCGTCCGAATGTCTATTAATCACATAATAATATTTGTCTACATGCCACAAATAATACAACCCTTGTTTATCACATAACTTAATGGACAGTCCATGTAGTATGTAGTAATCTTTTGTTTTATAATAATCAATTATACCAACTGGTGGCATGGATTGATGCTCTTTAGATTGTCGTGAGTGCAAAAAATACCATTTCTCATCAGGACTAAACTGACTTAAATAATAACCACCTCCCAAATTAATTTCTCGATTTTCATAGTACAAGACTATTGTGATACATAGCAGTATAAAACAGAGTAACAAAAGCGATAGTTTAGGTAATAATTTTAACAGTTTAAACATGGTGTCAATCACTTAAATTGATTATGTTTTTTGGATTATAATTGGTTTTATTAAAAGAAATGTTAAAACCAATACAGCCACTTAGGGATCCGCAAGTAGGACTTCCAATTTTAGTGTTTGCATTTCTAAGTAATTCATCAGGTCTTAAAGCATTGTGCATTTCAAAATTATAAGTATCATCATAAAATCCATAAGTTCCATTCGTTCTTTTTACCAATCATTACGGAAGGCAGTTCTCCAAATAAAATTTCTGATGGACCTACATGAATATCAGCTTAATCTTAAATTTGCTGAAATTTGATTTGACTTTGGCTTGCAGAGATGGTATTTATGCGTTGACATGGTTTTGGCGTTATCAAAAAAATAAATACAAGTATCTTAGATCTCTATATTTAATTTCCTCACTGTCATAAGGTGCTACATGAAAATCCACATTATTTAAAACCCCTTTATATTTCACTGGTTCGGTAAAATTTTCCACAATTATCTTTCCATTATTTTTCTTTCTTTTTATATATATGTATGTTTCAAGAGGATATTCAGCATAAGAAAAAAATAAATATGAATATCTGCTTAATACAATTCCATCATAAACTCTAAAAAAAGTATCCCTACCTTGATGGTGTTGTATTATTGTTATGCAAATTTCATCACAGTAATAATAAGCTGTTTCTTTTGCTAGAAATAAGTATGCCAAAAATATTGATATGGATATTAAAAAAATAACCTTAAAATAAAAACTCAATATATAATTAAAAATCGCCATTTAGTTAAAAACCTTATAATTGTTTACTTTTTGCATTCCAAGGAGTTTGAGTTATTAATGTTGCACTCTTTTAATTGATATGATTAGTCCAGCAGAAATACTATCTCTTGCTATCTCACAAGTCTCATCTGAGACCTTTTTGAACAATTTGCCTGCTTTAGTGGCACCATTATTATTCTCCACCGCCCCCCTTGCCAGTCTCGCTCCCACTCACCGTATCGGCTACATTGCCATCAGTTGCTGTGTAAATTGTGGCTACTGTGGCAGTGTTAATGATATTAGCAATGGTTTCTTTTTGGTCTTGGGTGAGATTTTCT
>ERZ1023425.119-NODE-119-length-17410-cov-5.412849_pt1 | contig 17410 bp, 17 predicted proteins | sample MGYA00380514_ERZ1023425 | MGnify/ENA primary metagenome ERZ1023425 (study PRJEB33173, sample SAMEA4830391) | metagenome | study: EMG produced TPA metagenomics assembly of the PRJEB25223 data set... | reverse complement strand
TTGACTCATGGGTTAGTCCTCCTTGACCCCAAAGCGTTCTTCAAGCTTGTTCATTTACCTTTATCTTTGCTAAATCTTTAAATTTTTTATGCAATATATAAGTACTCTGTCAATTAATAAAAATAGTTATCAAAAAATAATAAATATTATTTACATAAAAAAGATAATGGATTATAATTTTTTAATTGTTACAGTTTTATCACTTTTATTTACAAATTATTTACTCATACTTTCATCTTGAGGTTTAACAATGAGCCAGCCTTTGGTAATGTACAAAAAAACTAACTCAAAAAAATATCTGTTATCGATACTTGTACCACTTTTAATGATTCAAAATGCCCAAACTCATGCCAACGATGATGCCAAACACAAGCTTCCAGAGATTCAATTAGAAGCCGAAACAGTCATTACAACTGCCACACCCAAAATTATCGGTCAAACGGTTGTTGATGATGAGACGCTTTCACGAAATATGATCTCTGATGGTCGTGATTTGGTGAGACACGAAACAGGCATTACGGTTGTGGAAGCAGGGCGATTTGGCACCAGTGGTTATGCAATTCGTGGTGTTGATGAGAACCGTGTTGCGGTGATGATTGATGGGCTGCGTCAGGCAGAAACTTTGGCATCTCAAGGATTTAAAGAGCTATAGGAGGGGTATGGTAAGTTTAATAATGCCAGAAATAGTGTTGAGTTTGAAAATGTCAAAAAAGCCACCATCAAAAAAGGTGCTGATTCTGTCACAGCAGGCAGCGGTGCTTTAGGTGGTGCGGTGATATTTGAAACCAAAGAAGCCAAGGATTATTTGACCGAAAAAAATTGGCATGTGGGTCTAAAAACAGGTTATTCTGATGTGGATAACCAAAAACTTGGTAGTGCCACTTTAGCGGGGCGATTGGGTGGATTTGATGCCTTGCTGATTGCCACACGCCGAGACAAAAACGAAACTAAGAACCATGGTTATCGCCATTATGACGCCACCACTCAGGGTAGAACCCGTGAAAAACCTGACCCTTATGATATCAACCAAAAAAGTACACTCCTAAAATTGGGCTATACTGCTCATGATAACCACCGTTTTGAGATTGGTTTGGATGATACCAAACGACTGACCCGAGGTCATGATTTTTCTTATACTTTAAAATATTCTCCCATAACCGAGTATGATGAGGTGGAATTGCGTCATACTGGCGATGAAACCAATCGTAGGGCTTTTGTTGCATCTTATACCAACACCACGCCTAACCCATTATGGGATGAAGCCTCTATAAAACTGACCAAACAAGACATTAACATAAAAGCACGCACAGATGATTATTGTGATGGTGAGCATTGTCAAGCACTGAGCAACCCATTAGGATTACAGCTTAAAGATGGTAAAGTTGTGGATAAAAATGGCAATCCTTTAACGGTTGCTGCAGGTGAAAACGGTAAAGCCGAGCTTCATGCGAATGGTAAAGTGTATTCAGATTTTGATAGCAGGCGTGTTGATCAGTATTGGTTTGATTGTGATGTCTTTGATTGTGATAGCCCAGTTGATGCTTATGAAGCAAACTATGGCAGATTTGTTCGTACCACTAAGGTAAACTTGGATCGCAGAAAAACTGATCCTAATACCAATAAAACTTACGCAACGACTTCTCAGTATTCTCATAAGATACTGATGCCATTTCCGTCAAGCCAAGGGTATTTAGAAAATTTATATTCTGATCGTGATTTAAATACCAATACCAAGCAGATTAATATTGACTTTAAAAAGTGGCTGGATAAAGGCGATGTATCTCATCACATAACTTATGGTGCAAACTATGAAACAACCGAAAAATCCATGGTCAATAAATCTGGATACAATGCTTGGTCATCGACTTGGTGGAGTGATAAAACCTTAGGCTGGGATTTTAGTGAAAAACTTCGTACCTGTGATAACTCATCAACATTTAATGGTCTGTTATGCCCAAGACACAATACTTTTTCATTTTTAATTCCTGTAAAAACTAAAGATGGCTCTGTTTACCTAAACGATTCTGTCTTAATTGGTGATCGGGTTCGTTTGGGATTGGGATATCGCTATAACCGTATCAAATATCAGCCAAATTATATATCTGGACAAACGGCCAAAATTCCAGATGATTGGGTCAAAGGCTTATTCATTCCACTACCAAACAATGATGTTGGCGAAGAACCAAAATGGTGGAATTCAAAATACAGTGGTAGAAACGACCCAAAATTTAGAACCGATTTGGCGGATTATAATGCCAAAAAAGAGGCGTATGAGACCAAACTTGCCCAAAACCCTGCAGAAAATATTGCTTATATTGGGCAACCCAAAACCCATTCACAGCATTCATACAGTATCTCACCTGCGTTTGATGTGACCAAAAATATCAATTTACAGGTCAAGTATTCTAAAGGCTTTAGAATGCCAACAATTGATGAGATTTATTTTACCTTTCAGCATCCTGATATTACCATTAAACCTAATGTGGATTTAAAGCCTGAAATTGCCAAAACCAAAGAGCTGGCAGTGACAGTGCATGGTCAATATGGCTTTATCTCTGGCAGTGTTTTTGAAACCAAATATACTGATTTTATTGATTTTGTTTTCCGTGGTTTGGAGGATATTGAAAGAAAAAGTTCTAGAAAGTGGCCAGTTTATCAAAGCATGAATCGACAAAGTGCCAAAGCAGAAGGTATTGAGATTAATTCTGTGCTAAAATTAGGTGAGCTGGTACCTGCCATAAATGGAACACAGCTCAGCTATAAGATGACACGCCAAAAAGGTCGTGCCGATGGTAATATTCCGATGAATGCCATTCAGCCTGATACCTCGGTTTTTGGCATTGGTTATGATGCTAAGAATGAAAAATTTGGTGGAAATTTGTACATTACCCGTGTCAGTGCCAAAAAGGCTGAAGATACCTACAATCTATTTTGGAAAGAGGAGCAAGCAAAAGATAGTACGCTTAGATGGAGAAGTGGCGGTTATACGACGGTTGATTTAACAGGTTATTATAAACCTACCAAAAACCTGACGCTGCAACTGGGTGCGTATAATCTTACCAATAAAAAATATATGACTTGGGATTCGGCGCGCTCAATTCGACCATTTGGTACCAGTAATATGATTGATAAGAAAAATGACAAGGGGATTAATCGTTTCTTAGCACCTGGTCGTAACTTTAAGGTAAGCTTAGAGTATGTCTTTTAATGAGCCAAAGCGTTGATTAAATGAGTAAATCATAAAACCACCTAAGATTACTATTTTGGGTGGTTTTATGATCGATGAAAATTTATAGATTGTATCATTTAAAATGAGCGTATATTAAAAAACCTTTGGGCGACCAAAGGTTTTTTAATATAAATCCACTAAGACTGACTGCCAGCCTAAACTTTGGGTTCAAACACCAAAGCATCTGGGTCACCAGCCACACGCTCACGCTTAACAAATAAGAAAAATGCGGCTGTTGTTAAGATGGTTAAGCCAAAACCGATATATACCGATAGCTGGTAATCTAGCCCAAAGCCGATCTTATTATAAGCCAAGAAGGTATAACATGCAGCACTCATAAAGATGGCAGGAATGGTACAAACCCAGTGTAGTTTGCGATAGCGGTATAAATAACCTGCCGCTGTCCATAACATAACCACAGCAACAGACTGATTTGCCCAACTAAAATAACGCCATAAAATTTGGAAATCAACTTTTGAGACAATAAAACCAATCACAAATAGCGGTATGGCAATCCCAAGTCGTTTTAAGAGTGTGCGTTGCTCAACATTTAAAAATTCAGCAATGATTAAGCGAGCAGCACGAAAAGAAGTGTCGCCTGAGGTGATGGGTAAAATCACCACACCAAGCACAGCGAACACGCCACCGATAGCACCAAGATAAGCAATTGAGCTGTCGTAAACAACTTTTGATGGCGAACCGACACTAATGGCTTCTTGTAAACTGACCAAATCAGGATAAAAAGATAAACCAACCGTACACCAAATCAATGCGATAATACCTTCGGCAATCATCGCACCATAAAAAATAAATCGACCTTCAGACTCATTCATCGCACAGCGAGCCATCAATGGCGTTTGTGTGGCATGAAATCCCGATAATGCACCACAGGTAATGGTCAAAAATAGCAGCGGCCAAATGGGTAAATCACCCTTGGGTTGTAAGTTTTGAAAAAAAGCATCAAATGACAAACCGCCCATGCTGCTATAAAAGTAGCTTTGAGCACTACCAAGCTCATTGGCAACCAAACCATAAGTCATACCAAGCGACATGAATAATAACAGCCCACCAAAAATAGGATAGACGCGCCCGATGATTTTATCAATGGGTAATAAGGTAGCAATAATATAATAAATAAAAATAATTGCTGTCCAAAGAGCGATGATGGTTTCTTTGGTCATACCAAAGACAGTATTGCTTGATGTGCCAGTAACGGCAGCCATACTTTCAGCATTATCCACAGAAATTGTACCTGTGGCGGCAGTGCCAAACATATCTATTGTGATAGAGCTAAGTAGTTGTGCTGGGCTTGCAACAAATACCACACCAACCAAAACAAGCAATACAACAGCAAGCAGATTGATAAAATGTTTGGGAATTAGACCTAAATATTTGCCAGTTAAGTAGGGCATACTTGCGCCACTATTACGCACCGATAGCATACCGCACATATAATCATGTACCGCACCTGCAAAAATACAACCAATGACAATCCAAAGCATGGCGACAGGTCCATACAATGCCCCTAAAATAGGACCAAAAATAGGACCTGTGCCAGCGATATTTAAAAGCTGAATGAGCCAAATCTTACCCTTAGACATGGGTACATAGTCCACACCATCTGCCATCGTATAGGCTGGTGTGTTTTTATTAGGATTGATGACGAAAATTTTTTCGATGACTTTGCCGTAAATAAAGTAGCCAACCAATAAAATGGTTACACAAAAAAAGAACCATAACATAACAAATTATCCGACAGATGGAGTTTGAGCCGCCCAGAAAAATTTTTGGGCAGGCAGTGTTTGCAATAATTAGGTATAAAATAACGAAAAATTACCAGAATGTAAAGAAAATTGTATGATTCTATCTTGCTAAAATCATATTTATTATTAAGTTTTAAATTAAGCGAATGTTCATCATCAGCTTGATTGATAAGAAGATAAAAATTGATTGGATAAATAAAATCCGCCCAATTTTATTGAGCGGATTTTTTAGTGCTTACAGTATTATTTGGGCATTAAAGTATCATTCGTAATTTTCAATGCTCGGGCAAGCACAAATCAGATTTTTATCGCCATAAACATCATCCACCCGACCCACCGAAGGCCAGAACTTATGTGCCTTGATATAAGGTAATGGGAAGGCAGCTTCTTCACGGCTATACGGATGCGTCCATTCGCCTGTTATAACAAAGGCGGTGTGTGGGGCATTGACAAGTGGATTGTCATCTGGTGTCCAACCATCTTCGCCTGTTTGCACCTTTAAGGCCTCTTGTTTGATTTGCTTTAAGGCACTGATGAGGCGGTCAATCTCTGCTTTGCTTTCAGATTCTGTTGGTTCAATCATGAGCGTGCCTGCCACAGGAAATGACATGGTTGGCGCATGAAAGCCATAATCCATCAAACGCTTGGCAATGTCAGTTTCAGAGATGCCTGTTTGTGCTTTTAATGGGCGAATGTCAATGATACATTCATGAGCCACACGCCCATTTTTACCAGTATATAAAACAGGATAATCTTCGCTTAGCTTAGTTGCGATATAATTGGCGTTAAGCAGTGCTTGTTTGGTGGCTGATAAAAGACCATCACGACCCATCATGGTGATATACATCCATGAAATTGGCAGGATATTTGCCGAACCATAAGGAGCGGCTGAAACTGCCGAACAGTCAGACTGGGCATTAAACACAGGTGCAACACGATGGTTTGAGATAAAAGGTGCTAAGTGTGATTTTAGACCAATTGGCCCCATGCCAGGCCCGCCACCACCATGTGGGATGCAAAAAGTTTTGTGTAAATTCATGTGTAGCACATCTGCCCCGACATCAGCGGGCTGCATGATGCCAACTTGTGCATTCATATTAGCACCGTCCATATACACCTGTCCACCGTGAGCGTGAATCATATCACAAATATCACGAATGCCCTCTTCAAAAACCCCATGCGTTGATGGGTAAGTAATCATCAAAGCACCAAGCTTATCGCTGTGTTCATCACATTTGGCTTTTAGGTCATCAATGTCCACATTACCATTATCATCAGTTGCAACGACCACAACTTTCATGCCCATCATCTGGGCAGTTGCTGGATTGGTGCCGTGTGCTGAGCGGGGGATTAGGCAGACATTACGCTCATCTTGACCCATGCTTTCATGATAGCGACGAATGGCGAGCAAGCCTGCATATTCACCAGATGCCCCTGAATTGGGCTGCATGCTGATTTCATCAAAGCCTGTGATGGCTTTTAGCTGGGCTTGTAGGCTCTCAATCATCTGAATGTAGCCTTTGGTGTCTCCGCTGGGTGCAAATGGGTGCACATTTGCAAACTCATCCCAGGTGATGGGCAACATCTCACTGGTGGCGTTTAATTTCATGGTACAAGAACCCAATGAAATCATTGAACGGTTCATCGCCAAATCCTTATCCTCTAAGGATTTTAGGTAGCGTAGCATTTGGTGTTCGGTGTGATGACTGTTAAACACAGGATGGGTTAAAATGTCATCTTGTCTTAATAAATCGCCCAATTGAATTTGGATGGCATCAAGGCTGCCTTTGACCCCAAAGATTTGACACAGTTCATCAAATTCTGCTTCATCGGTAAGTTCATGAAATGATACAGAAATACCGCCATTGTCATGCTGCCATAAGTTGTAGCCTTTGTCTTTGGCGGTCTTAAAAATCGTTTGTGCCTGCCCTCCACATTCAACCAGTACGGTATCAAAAAACACATCATGACGCACTGCCAGCTCTGATGATTTGACCGCTTTGGCAAAGGCGGCCGCTAGGGCGTGAATGCGTGTGGCAATGCGTTTTAGCCCTACCGCCCCGTGATAGACGGCGTACATGCCTGCCAGATTGGCAAGGAGTACTTGACTTGTGCAAATGTTTGAATTGGCCTTTTCACGGCGGATATGTTGTTCACGGGTTTGTAGTGCCATGCGTAGGGCGGTATTACCTTGGGCGTCTTTTGATACGCCAATGATGCGACCAGGTGCCGAGCGTTTGTCTTTGTCTTTAAAGGCAAAATAGGCAGCATGTGGCCCACCAAAACCCATCGGAATGCCAAAACGCTGTGTGCTGCCCAAAGCAATATCAGCACCCATATCAGCAGGGGATTTTAAAAGCACAAGGCTCATGATATCGCTGGCAACGATGGCATAAGCTCCGTTGTCTTTAACAGCGGTAATGACATCGGTCAAGTCCACCACATCGCCATCTTTACCGACATACTGGAAAAATGCCCCAAAAAACTCACCATTTTTGGCAACATCAAAATCACCCATCACAATTTCAAAGCCAAAATATTTGGCACGAGTATGAATGACATCAAGGGTCTGTGGGTAGGTACGCTCATCCACAAAAAAGGCGTTGGATTTTGATTTACTTACACGCCTAGCCATCGCCATCGCCTCAGCGGCGGCGGTTGCTTCATCCAGCAGGCTTGCCCCTGCCAAATCCATGCCAGTTAGGTCAACGCACACCTGTTGAAAATTAAGTAAAGCTTCAAGCCGACCTTGGGCAATCTCAGCTTGATAGGGCGTATAGGCGGTATACCAACCGGGGTTTTCTAGCACATTTCGTTGGATGACCGCAGGCAGGCGAGTGGGGGAGTAGCCTTGACCGATATAGCTTTTGGCGACGGTAATGTTATCTGCCATGGCACGCAGTTTTGCCAAGGCATTATGCTCGGTTGTGGCGGTTGGTAAATCAAGCGGACGGTTTATGCGTACCGACTGGGGGACGACCGCATCAATAAAGGTATCAAGACTGTCAAAACCAACGGTTTTTAGGAGTTTGGCTTCATCGTCTTGTTTGTTGCCCAAATGACGCTCCACAAAGGCGTTTTGGTTAAACAAATCGTTAAAGGTGTTTAAGGTCATGATAAAATCCTTATAATCAAGGTTGGGTTAAAAAAGACCAAAAAATGTTTTCTTTTTTGATTTTGAGGATTGTCTAAGTAGGGCGATTTCAAAGACAGCAGGAATGGTAACTCGATAGGCGCTGCCCGATATGTCAATCATTGCCCATGCAATGCTAATGGCCAAACCAACTGGCCCTGTTAGAACGGATAAACTTTTTGTCAATGTGCTATTTGCAGCAAGACTGAGACCTCTTCCCATAACTGCTTTATAGACAGCGTTGGCAACAATAACACTAATCTGATAAGACTTGAAGCCGCCTTGTTGAAATATTAATCGTGCTGCGGATGTAATAGCTCTTGCACTGGAACTACTTGATTTGGGAATGTCTAATTTTGATGTGATTTTTTTTCTATCAGCATCAGGCATATTTTCAAGAGCATCTTCAAAAACTTTTAAGATAAGCTCCTGTTCAATTTCTTCTGTGCTTGCATGGCTATTGTATTTAACCTTAAGTTTTTTGCAGACATCACATAAAACTTCTCGGTATGGAACGCCTTGACCGCCCCGCAGAATGGTCATAAAGGTGTTGGCGCCAAAACACTGTATTTCAGCAGCAATTGCTTGCCAATACAAACTGTGTTTGGGATGGTATTTTTTATATAATTCTGATTGAGTAAGCTCTTCGGTTAGTCTAATATGACCGTCTTTGCCATGCGTTAAACAATAAACTAGGTCGTTTAACTCTTTGTCTGAGCATTTAGATAGAAATTCTAAATCTGGATCTTTAAAATATGCCATTGGAAGTCCATAAAGTTAGAGTATTTTAAAAAGGCAAAACGTTGCCATTTTGCCCTTAATAAATTATAAAGAACCTTCGTACTCTTCGGCACTAAGTAGGTCATCATAATCGGTCACATTGGCAGGTTTGATTTTAAAGAACCATGCTTTGCCATAAGGGTCTTCGTTGGCAAGCTCTGGACTGTCTACCAACTCATCATTAATCTCAACAATCTCACCTGCAATCGGTGCATAGACATCGCTTGCCGCTTTGACTGACTCAACAACGGCAATCTCTTCATCGGCGGATACTTCACGCCCAACTTCTGGCAACTCAACAAATACCACATCACCCAGCAAATCTTGGGCGTGGTCTGTGATACCAACGGTGATGATACCGTTATCTTCTAGTTTTAGCCATTCGTGGCTGGCAACATATTTTAAATCAGCGGGGATATTACTCATGGGTCTCTCCTGTGAGTTTGGTGAATAAATGGGGGTTAATGGGTTAAAAGGGTGTACTTAAAAGCGGTGTACAAGGATTGTCAAGCTATTGATAGACACATTGTTTGCTTGCTTCATCATAACGACCGCCATCATCTAAACATCTGTCTTTGGCATCACAGCCTACCAATAATAAAATAACCAAACCTGCACATAGGTATTTCATATGATTTCAATTCCTAAATCAATTTCTAAACATAATAAAACGAACATAAAGACCCAAAAGCACCTTTGATGCTTTTGGTCAGTTTTTCGGTATACAATCAATCAAATTGCTTTTTGCCATGTCTGACAAATGGTAATTTGAGTACACGCACATCCATCTCTTTGCCACGCATGATAACTTTGGCATGCTCGCCTGTAAAGCTGGCAGGAACACGAGCGATGGCGATGGATTGGTTTAGAGTTGGGGAGAATACCCCACTGGTGGTGATGCCAGACCCATCTTCGGTAATTACTTCCATGGCAGCACGAAGTACACCGCCTTTGGCAAGCAATAACCCAACTTGACGCATTTTGACGCCGTCATTTTTTAGGGCGATAAGGGCGGATTTACCAACAAAATCACGGTTTTCATTTTTTAAATCAACCGTCCACGCCATGCCTGCTTCTAGGGGGCTGACATCATCTGTCATGTCGTTGCCGTATAGGTTCATGCCAGCTTCCATACGCAAAGTGTCTCTGGCACCAAGTCCACATGGGGCGACACCTGCTTTGACAAGCTCATCAAAAAACAAGACCGCCTCATCTGCTGGCATGACTACCTCAACGCCATCTTCGCCTGTGTAGCCTGTATAAGCGACAAACCAATCATCACCCAAATCCACACCGACAAAGGGTTTTAGGGCATTGACTTTGTCTGTCCATTCAGGCTTGACGGCAAGAAGTTTGGCGATGGCATTTGGCCCTTGTATGGCAAGCATGGCAACATCATGGCGTGGGGTCAAAGTTACACCAAATGCCTCGCCAACTTTGGCAAAGTGTGCAGAGTCTTTTTCACGGGTTGCACCGTTTGAGATGATGCGATAAGCACTCTCATCTTCGTTCATGCGATAGACGATGAGGTCATCGATGACACCGCCATCATCGTTTAGCATGGCAGAATATAAAGCCTTACCGACAAAGCCTAATTTGGCAACATCGTTAGCAAGTAGCTTTTGTAAAAAGGCTTTGGCGTTATCACCGCTGATGTCGGTAACCAGCATGTGCGAGACATCAAACATGCCTGCGTCTGTCCGCACGGCATGGTGTTCATCAATTTGTGAGCCATAATTTACAGGTAACTCCCAACCGCCAAAATCAACAAGTTTGCCATTGTGTTCGGTGTGAGCATCAAATAAAGGGGTGCGTTGTGGAGCGGTCATGGTTCATTCCTTAGAGTGATGGGTGCAAAATTAGGGTGTTATTTTTAAGATATTATAAAACTTATCTTAGGAAATAACAGTAAAAATAATACCAAAATTAGCACCCCATCTGTCCTTTGACCTGAGATTTTCAATGATGATGCTAAATTTGATTTTATCATCATTTTCTTCCCTTCGGTAGGTAATTTACCATTCTCCAGATTGTGTTGGTAAGTTTCCCTACCGAGAATTTTCAGTCCATTTACCTGAGCGATTATGGGGAATGCAGTGCCAAGAGCAATGCCGTTTGCGCCTTCGGTGGTATTTTGAGGCCATCAAAATACACTCTCCTGAAAATCAGACCTTCTTATTATGAAAAATAATGCTACAATTTACAAGTGAAATTTTAAGCTTTTTAAAAATAATTGGCAAAATCAACCCAAATCGCTCAAAATAAGTACCACTCATCGATATTTTCAAGAAAGATTATTTAAACAACTTTTATTAATATTTTATTAAGGAGTTTTGAATGCATTGTGATGTTTATAAATTTCCAAAAAATGAAGGTTGGTATGTGTACATCGCCCGACCTGATTATCCAAATGACACAGAAAATCTTAAGGATTGGCTGGGTGTTTTGCCTGCAGCAATGCGTACCAAACTTGGTTTTGGGCGGTTTGTCATGCATTTAGATTTGTCATCAAGGCAAAAATTGGCTCAGGCAGACATTCATCAAGTTAAAGCCAAACTTAACGAACAAGGCTATTATGTTCAAGCACCGCCATCGGAGATGTTGGCAGCTCAAGCGGCTATTAAAGCTAAAGATGCTCAGGATAAACAATTTGATTAATTTTAATCATTTAATTTTTATCAAATTTTAAATATAACTAATTTTAATCACATTTTTATGCTTGAATGATTAAAAAAGTGTTAAAATAACCCAATTTTATTTTTGGTCAAAATCAATGAATTGGTTAAAAAATTTGCCGCTTGAGAAAATCGGTGAAGCACTGGCAGGCTTTTTTGGCTTTTGGGGGCGATTGACGGAGGGTGTGCCTGCAAGTCAGTTACCGTTCATCGTTTATATCGTCTGCTGTGGATTGGTGCTACTGTTGTGGCTTGTTGTTATGCGCCTGATACCCCGACCTTTTAAGGGAATTAGCTTAGCAGTGCTCGCAGCTGTTATGTTTACACCTGGTCAAGCGGCAGGGAATAGCGGTGAGATTGCCCCTGCGATGATTGGTGTATTTCATGCCATTTTGATGAAAGATTTTAGTGCTGCACTTGGGGCAGCAGTACCGATTTTTGCGATACTTGCTGCGTTGCTTGTGGTGGGTGCAGCTTGGCAGATGGTTCGAGGTGTGCTTGTGGCTAATGCTGAAAAGCAGGCTTGGGTAAGACAAGTTCAAAAGCAAAAACAACAATTGCCACAACCTGAGGACAAAAACTAAGCATTTGACCAACTGATGAAAAATATTGATTTGATTGGGTTTAAACTAAGCCTAAACTAAGCCGTCATACCAATTTTGTTAAAGCAAACAAGCAATGATGATTAAAAGATAAATCACACCTAGGTATTTTTATCTTGAATGTTTTAAAATTTGGTGTATAATATACGCCTTGTGACTTTTATCTAATATCTAAGTTCACATCTCCTTGCCATCATCACAAGGTGGTGGCTGTTTTAATCCGTAGGGAGTCCTTATGAGACATTATGAAGTGGTGCTACTGGTACATCCAGACCAAAGCAACCAAGTTGCCGACATGGTAACTAAGTACCGTTCTATCGTAGAAGATAATGGCGGTAATAATCATCGCCTAGAAGATTGGGGTCGCCGTCAATTGGCTTATCCAATCAATAAAATCCATAAAGCACACTATGTTTTGCTAAACATTGAGTGTAACGATGAGACATTGGCACAGTTAGAAGAGCTGTTCAAATACAACGATGCCATCATTCGCAGTCTTATCATTCGCCGTGATGAAGCCATTACCGAACAATCTCCTTTGGCAAAAGAAGCCGAAGACAAACGCACTCGTAAAGCCAACCGCCGTAACGATGTTCGCACTCAGGAAGCTGAGAGTGATAACACCGCAAGCGAATAATTAAGGAGATTACTCATGGCTCGTTTCTATCGTCGTCGTAAATTCTGCCGTTTCACCGCAGAAGGCATTACCCACATTGATTATAAAGATGTTGAGCTTTTAAAACAATACATCAGCGAAAATGGTAAAATCACTCCAAGCCGTATCACGGGTACTTCTACTAAGTATCAACGCCAGCTTGCAGTTGCCATTAAACAAGCTCGTTATTTGGCTCTATTGCCATATACCGACAACCACAAGTAATTAACGGAGATAAATCATGCAAGTTATTCTATTACAGCGTGTCGTTAATCTTGGTAAGCTTGGCGAGACTGTTGATGTAAAAGCAGGTTACGGTCGTAACTATCTCATCCCACAAGGCAAAGCACTGCCTGCAACTGAAGCCAATTTGGCTAAGTTTGAAGCTCGCCGTGCTGAACTTGAAGCTTTGGAAGCCGAAGAGTTATCAGCTGCTAATGCACGCGCCGAAGCCTTAGCTGATGTGAATGTCATCATGCGTGCCAAGTCTGGTGATGAAGGTAAACTATTTGGCTCTATCGGTGCTCGTGATATCGCCGATGCATTAACCAAATCTGGCTTAGAAGTTGACCGTTCTGAGGTTAAGATGCCAGAAGGTGCTTTCCGTCAAATTGGTGAATATAAAGTTACGATCCAGTTGCACCATGATATTAGCACCGATATTTTGGTGACCATTTTGTCAGAAGATGCACCAACTGCCGATGAAGATGATAGCGAATAATTTTTATTAATTAATAATTTTTATTAATTATAGTTATCTAAAAACCCCTAAAGCATCATCTTTGGGGGTTTTTTGTATCATCATTTTTAGATGACTAAATTGGTTGGCTGTCTTTTGGTATATAAATTCATAAAAAATGTTCAATTATTTTTATTGATGGGCTAAAATTTTTTATCAAACCTTTTATCAAAACCTACTACCACAAAAGTTAATTGTTGTATACCTTATTTACATAAAAAGTACAACTTTCACCAGATATCATTACAAAAATAATGGAATTGATTTTTCTATGGATGATAAAATACAGTGATAATATAAAAGTTGCATCAAAAATTTATGTAATTTTATATTAAATTTAAACACTTAAACTTAGTGAGACCGATATATTCTAATTTGCTGTATCATTGATTCTAAATTTTTAATTTCAGTAATCTAAGGTCGCCATACGCCAAACCCAATGTGATTATGATGAAAGTACCAAACCCCAAACTATCTGTAACAACTTTATTGCTTGTGTTAACTTCAGCCGTAGCAGTCTTTTCTTTTTCTGCTTGCTATCAGATTGGGGATGTAGTAAATGAGGCGGCAACTGAGGCAACACAGCAGCACCCAATCAGAACTCCTAAGCAAACTGCTAAATTAAACGCCTACGAAAATTCAACCTATCAAACAGCAACTGATGAGCTACTTAAAGCTTATAACTGGAATTCACAGCTACGAAAATATTATTAAAAATCGTGCAGGCAGCTTAAGTTTTTCAAATCGTGGGCTTTACTTTAATGTGGGCTGTAACCATCACTCTCAACATTATCAATTATCTGAAGGTATTTTATCAGTTCATCAAAGAACATCAACTTTAATGGCTTGTCATCATTCTGACAGTAACTCACCCGATTTAGCTCAAGTTGAATCAAAACTTGCACAGGATTTAAATGGCTCAACCCTACAAATTAAAACCAATCCTGACGAATACACAGCCACCTTGTTACTCCAAAAAGGTGCGCAGGTACTCACTTGGCAAGGTAATATGAAACCTGAAGTTCGTTTTGGGGAGCCAGTATTACTATTTTGGGAAATTGAACCAAATAAAATTAACTGTATTGATGAAATTGGTCAAGAGCAACAATGCTTAAAAGTGCGTAATGTCACTTATAATGAGCAAGGCATTAAGACTGGCTCTGGTGCATGGCGTACCTTTTATGGTCAAATTCATGGGTATGAGCATCAGCCTAATTTGCGTCAAATTATTCGACTAAATGCCTACAATAATCCTGATAGTAAAGAAAACCCATATTATGTCTATGATAGACCTGTTGAAATTTACTATTTGGATGTTCCTGTATCTCAATAATCATTGAGATCACGAATTTAGAGTGAATTTATCGCACGATCTGAAATAGAAAATCATGTGTGATAAATCACCTTGTTTTGGAGCGATTATATCAGCATAATATGCTTCGAACAACAATCAATGTCATGATGATGGCAATCAGTCCATTTTATCTCATCTTATGAGAGTAAACATTTAAGGAAATAAAATTATGGTAAAGCAAGTTGCAGTATTAATCGGTAGTGCAAGCAAAACTTCTGTTAATCAGTTGGCGTTTAACTATCTTGAATCTGTTGCACCATCATCACTACAATTTAAAGTCGTTGAAATCGCAGACTTGCCACTGTATGATCGTGATTTAGACGAGCAAGATGTGCCTGCTTACAACCGATTTCGTGAAGAAATCAAAGCAGCCGATGCAGTACTATGGATTAGCCCAGAGCATAACGGTGGTTGTTCGGCCATGATCAAAAATGCTATTGATATTGCATCACGCCCAATTGGTCAAAGCGTTTGGACTAATAAGCCATTGGGTTTAATCAGTGTCAATGCCAATGGCAGCTCACGCGTAACCGATCAGCTGCGTACCATTGCGACAAATCCAGCACTCAATATGCCAACACTACCATTTGGTGCATACTTCGGTGGTATTTTTACTGGGGCATTTAATGAACAAGGTGAGCTGGTATCTGAGCATGGTCAAGCAACTTTACAGAACTTTATCAAGGCGTATGCTGAATTTATTGAAAAGTTTTAGTATTAACCGCCATCAGCTACACACTGATATATGAGTAATTTATAACCGCCCAATTTTGGGTGGTTATTTTTATTTACAAAGCTAAGCTACCTATTGATTTAAAATTCAGCTACAATAGACTAATCTTTGTATCATGGCTTTGTGTATGCCAGCAAAAAATTCCTTAAAAAGTTCAATAAATCACAGCTTAATAAAAAATAAGATCCATATCATTATCGAAGGGACGGACACGCCTGCCGGTAAGTTATTTGATGTGCTAATCTTAGTGGCGATTATTACCAGTGTTTTGGTGGTTATGCTTGATAGCGTATTATTTTTACGCTTACAATATGGGCGTTTATTTTTCGTTGCTGAGTGGTTTTTTACGATTTTATTTACCATAGAATATGCATTGCGTCTTTATTCTGCGCCAAATCGTCGCCGATATGCGACCAGTTTTTATGGGGCGGTTGATTTATTGGCACTACTGCCAACATATTTGAGCTTATTTTTTGCAGGTACGCATTATTTGCTGGTTGTTCGAATTCTTAGAATTCTTAGAATCTTTCGTGTCTTTCGACTCAAATCTTATATGCAGCAAGCTGGATTTTTGGCGGCTGCTTTTAAGACCAGCCAGCATAAAATTACGGTATTTTTTTTATCGTTACTTCTGCTTGTAACCATTTTTGGCTCGGTTTTGTATGTTGTCGAAGGCCCTGAAAATGGCTTTACAAGTATTCCTTTATCAATCTACTGGGCGGTTGTGACATTGACAACGGTAGGTTATGGTGATATTTCCCTAAAAACACCACTGGGGCAGGCGATCGCAAGTATGGTGATGATTACCGGTTATGCCATCATCGCCGTACCGACAGGGATTTTTACTGCTGAGCTAACTCGGACCATGCGGCCGCAACTTCAGCCAATTTCTTGCCCAAATTGTGGTAAATTTGGGCATGCAACCAATGCTAAATTTTGTGACCGCTGTGGTCATGACTTACATGTGTAACAGATGAATTTTTCAACATTTTGGCAAACTGCACCTTTATCTTTGTTATTGATACTCAGCTTTATTGGCTTGGCAATCGTACAGTTATTGATGGGTGTTGATATAGATGCCCCAAGCACGCACAACTTACTACGATTTGGTGCTAACTTTATGCCGTTGTCGATGACTGGTGAGCCTTGGCGACTGCTTAGTAGTGGATTTTTACATATTGGTATATTACATCTGTTATTCAATAGCTTTGCGATGTATTATTTTGGACAAGTTACCGAGATTATCATCAGCTCCGTTCATGTTGGTTTGTTATTTATTTTATCTGTGGTAGGTGGCAACTTACTTGGAAATTATTTGGCATGGCAGACTGTGTTTTTGGGTACACCTTTATCTATTAGTGCTGGAGCATCTGGCGGTATCATGGGATTGGGTGCATTTTTATTTTCATTGGCATTGCTACAGGCACCCATTGCACTTAAGCTAAATACCAAAACTTTGGGTTTTGTGATGGTGATTAATTTACTGATGGGTTTTGCTGTCAAAGAAGTTGATCATGCAGGGCATATCGGCGGCACACTTGTTGGATTTACTCTTGGTGTGGTTTATCGCTATGCTTTGTCTTATCGTCAGTATGCCAACCTAATATTGACTGGTACAATGATGGGCATGACGATGCTATTTGGGGTAATTTGGTATTGGCTACATTGGCAAATTATGGCGGTGATTGGCTGAATCAAACCTTAAGTAATATCCCATCATAGTGAATGACGGGATGATTATTGCATG
>ERZ1023425.117-NODE-117-length-17806-cov-6.040617_pt1 | contig 17806 bp, 9 predicted proteins | sample MGYA00380514_ERZ1023425 | MGnify/ENA primary metagenome ERZ1023425 (study PRJEB33173, sample SAMEA4830391) | metagenome | study: EMG produced TPA metagenomics assembly of the PRJEB25223 data set... | reverse complement strand
TAAATGACATACAAGGGCAAACAGCAGGCATTAAACTGTTTGGGGCAGATGCTAAGCCTAAAAGCGTGCTAATTTATCCTAATGGGCGTAAGCCTTACCCCTATCCCCACATTAAGGGGGTAGCGGTGCTATTGGGTGATATAAAACAGCCCATTCATGCCGTCTTAGGTTTAGATAACGCACAAGCCCTATTTAACGCCCTACAAGCCACCCCACAAGGGGGAGCGGTGATAACCCTACCTGATAATATGGATGGCTCATTTAAGGCGGTTTTAGACGCATTCAAGCCTATTTGTGTTTATACTACCCATGATAAATACATAGAGTATAAACATGGTGATGTTATTAGCTACTCTGCCCCCTTGTCTGTGGCATTGGCTAATGAGACATTAGCGGATATGATGGCAAGTGATGATATTACAATTACTGGAAATGCCCTAGACCTAGATACGCAGATACAGCAGTTACAACAGCAAATCAAAGAACTATCACAGCTTGATGAAATGCGATTGCACCTACAAGCCCCCAAAGTAGCAAAATCACACGCCATAGGCAAAGATAAATTATTACAATGGGTGTATGAGTATAAACAAGGGGATTTTATTGCTGATATTGTGCCATATACTGATAGCGTAACAAATGATGAGATATACCAAGCACTTTATGAGCTGATAGACCGCCATATCATCATTGATAAGCCGTTAAAGGTTGCTTTTGTGTTATGGGTGCTTTTTACCTATCTGATAGATGATTGCGACATTGCACCGATTGCATGGATAACCGCCCCTGAAAAATCATGCGGTAAAAGCACACTATTGGGCTTGTTTGAACGAGTGGTAAATCGCCCCTATACCATGACTGACCCAAGCCAAGCAGTGCTATATCGCATTATGGATAAATACAAGCCGTGTTTACTGATTGATGAGATAGATACAGGCTTAAAGGACAAAAGTACCATTCTAGGCATTTTAAACGCAGGTTATTCACGCCACGCTTGCAAAATTCCCAAGGTGAATATGGATAAAGGCGGAACGGTAGAGAGCTTTAACGCATTTGGGGCTAAGGTGCTTTGTGGTATTGGCGGATTAACAGGCACAACCGCCAGCAGAAGCATTAAATTTGAGCTAAAACGCAAAAGCAATAATGACAAAGTGGCAAGGCTTAATAAACGCACCTTAACCCATGCTAAAACTGACCTTATCCGCCAAAAGGCGAAACGATGGGCAACAGATAACCGCCAAGCCATTATCCAAACAGAAATAGAAATATTGCCAATTAATGATAGGGCTTATGATAATTGGTACATACTGCTACAAATAGCCCATGTGCTAGGCGTATATGACACAGCAAAGCAGGCATGTTTGACCATCAATAAAGCCAAAGATGAACTAAGTACCAATGAACAGTTATTATTTGATATTAGAGAAGTTTGGCGGGGTGAAAAAATGGCGTTGAAATTCTTGTTGGAACGCCTAATAGCCGATGATGAAAAAGCGTGGGCGAGCTTAAATAACGGACAAGAGATGACAGCCCACCAATTAGGCAAACGGTTAAGGGGATTTGGCATTGCCCCAAAAACCATTAAGACAGGAGTGAGCACCACTGCCAAAGGCTATGATAAAGACCAATTCACACAAATTTGGGAGCGGTATTTATCGCCAAAGATTGATGAGTTTTTATTTTAACCCAAAAAAACCCCTAAATTTTGGTAACCAAAAAAGTAGCCATAGACCGCCCTAAGTCTTTGGTTACTTATTTTTTTGGGTTAGTTACTAAAAATTTTGGTAACGGTTACTATTTTTTATCGTCGCAAAGCCTTATGCTATAAGGGTTGTTACTAAGTTACTACTTTTTAGGGGTTTTTGGGTAGGTTAATATAAAATCACCAAAAAACCCATTTTAATCATATTAATCAAGTTTACTAATGGTATCATTAGATAATATAATAAATTTTCCTATAAGACTAGATATATGAATTGGTAACTTAGCAACATTATCACGCCTGCCGTTGGTGTATTTTTCGGAGCAGTAAAGGAGTATTTGAACATTATAAAAAAGACTTTTCGGAGCAGTATCGAGAGCGAGAGATTTTCGCCTAGCGTGGTTAAAAAATGACTTTTGCGAGCAGTACGAGAACGCCCCAAAGTATGCCAGCCAAATTTGATTGGTTTTTAGCCAAAAATGGGCGGATTTATTCATTTTTTAATCTTCATAGGGTTGTTTCATAGTTAATGAATGATACAACATGGGCGGATTTATTCATTCTATGACTTTTTATAATTTAGTTGTCATTAGCCTTTACAAGACCATCCAGCCAATCGCTGTACCATTGATTGATGATTTTTCTATCATGCAGATATTCCGCCTTGTTATAAACACCTGCCACACCTTGTACCTTGTGGGCTAATGCAAACTCAATAACACGCCCATCAAATTTCTTACCGTTTTCATCTGTATAGTTGTTTAGCTTGGTACTAGCAACATGGCGAAAACCGTGCAGGGTTTGCGTATCATGATAGCCAAGGCGATTTAAAGCCACCCTAAACCGCTGATGGGCGTTTTTGCGGTCTTTGGCACGGCTGGGGAATAGATGAGTATCAAAGCCAGTCAAGCTATGTAATTGCTGTAATAGGGCAAGTGCCTGTTTGGATAGTGGCACAACATGGGGACGACGCTTTTTCATGCGGTGTGCTGGAATTTCCCAAATACCTTTATCAAAATCAATTTCCGCCCATTCACCATCTAGCACTTCATTTGGGCGTAAAAATAAATGGCTAAGCAATTGCACCCCTAAGCGAGTAATTTCGCTGGGAATGGTTTTGATATCTAATAATAGCTTGTGTAAGTCTTGTTCGCTGACATGGGCAAGCTGTTTGGGTTCGTGTTTTTCTAGGCGTTCGTGCAAATGCTCTAATGGGTTAAATTCCACCCCTGCCAATTCTTGAGTAAGAGCAAAGCGATAGATGCGACTGCACACCTGCAAGGCTCTATTGGCGGTTTCAATGATGGGTTTTCCTGTTTGGGGGTTTGGTGTTTCTTGTAGTTTTCTAAAAAAGGTAAGCCATACTTGGCGAGATATATCACCAATGGCTTTTTTACCCATTATTGGAAAAATGTGTTTTTCAAGTAGGCTTAGATATTTGGATTTTGTGCCATCATCCAGCTTTTGAATACTGGGTTCATTGTACCATTCCAAAGCCACACTTTTAAAAGTTTGGGCGGTAGGAGGTGCAGGTATTGCAGTTAATTCATCCAAGCCAAGTGCCAAATCTGCAAATTTTTCTTGCACCAGCTTTCTAGCCATTGCCCCAGTAACGGCAGGATAAGCACCCAGCCCATGCCACCGCCATTTTCCTTTAGCATCCTTATAACGCATTTTCCAAGACTTCGCCCCAGTGGGTTTGACAAACAAATAAAGTCCTTTGCTGTCTTTTTCGCTATATTCTTTTAACTCTGGTTCTAAATTGGCAATGACTGTATCAGATAGTGGGCGTTTTTTAATACTGGTTCTTTTCATTCTTGTATCTCTAAATTTTGCTAACTTGTATCTCTGAAAAGTAAACTAGGGTTTTGGCTAAATTGTTTTGTATCTCTATTTTTGTGAACATAGAGAGATACAAATAGAGATACAAAAATGATTATATTATAGGGGGTAATAGGTGGCAATATAAGGCAATGAAAAAACCCTAAGCCTTTGATTTGCTTAGGGTTTGTGTTAATGTGTGGTTATGCTTGGTAATAGGTATGGTGGAGATGGCGGGAGTCGAACCCGCGTCCGCCAGCACTACATCTATGAATCTACATGCTTAGATTCTGTCTATGGCTTTAATCCGCACCGAACCGACAGTCAGGATGGATTGGACGATTTGCTAAGAATTTCGCCAAAATCATCGCAACGCTAATTTTGGCTATCCTTTGTGCGTTCGCATCTGGGTGAGCAACCAAACCAAAGGCAATCTGTGCCGACCCAAGCAGCCCTTAGGCTGCTAGTGCGTAAGTTTCGTCGTTTGCGACTATTTTAAATGTATGTTGATTTACAAGAGTCACACGCTCTTGACATGCATCATTAGGTTTCGCTACCAGCGTCGAAGCCAGAACATCCCCATGATTTTACTATAACAATTTTAAACCCAATTGTCAAGCATCTGATTGTTTTGCTATCCATCAAATAAATTTTTGCCGTTAAACCATAAGATTTAGCTGTTTTATACAAAAATAGATGAAAATTACAAATTTTTATCAATGTTTTATAACATATGATCAAAGGTAAGCATCCCAAAACCAATAAATTATCATTCAAAATAATTTGGCATGGCAGTAGGATTGCCTGATTTATCAATATAATAAGCGTTATCACCATCTACGACATAGGTTGCACCTGACAAAAAATCGTAGGCTAAATCGTATTTAATATCAATCACCACCTTACCCGTCTTATCAATAAAGCCGTACTTATGCAGCGGCTCGCCATATTCATCAGTTTGACCAGACTTCATCGTCACCGCTGCCAGACCTTCTGAAAATCCTTTGGCAGAATCAAACTGTGGGCGGATGGCAATGTTACCCGATTTATCCAAAAAGCCGTATTTATCTTTTTGTTTAAAAAGAACCAGACCTTCTTCAAACCAATCGCCAATCACTTCATAATTTGGGTGTATGACAATTTTACCAGTCGTATCAATAAATCCATATTTACCATTTTGCTCAATTTTGGCACGCCCTTCCCAAAATCCCCAAGCGTTGGTATATTGTGGAGCGATAACACTCTGACCAGATGTATCAATATAGCCATAGTGATCATTTTCACGATACAACGCCAAGCCATCACTAAACGGATAAGTCTCCTGATACACTGCAGGAATAACAAGCTCACCTACGGTATTGACATAACCATAGTGATCGTCTTTGATGATTGGTGCCAGCCCTTCAGCATAACCACAATCAGAACCAATGATAGCAAATTTAGCACCCTTTGGCAGCGGCGTGGCAGTACAAGCCGCCAAATCATCGTCATCAAAGCTGTGCGTGCTGATGGTATTTGCCAGTACAGGTATCGTGATCATCAAAGTGATCATCGATAATGTGGTTATGATGGGTTTGATATTCATGACGATAATCTCAATATTGACGCAAAGTGTTAAGTGGCTATTTTGACATAAAAATCATCAAATTATCAATAGTTGGTACATAATCTTTATTCTTTAAAACTGATATTGGTAGCAATTGGTTACAAGAATTAAGTAAGATTAAGTTATTTTAAGATAATATTAAATTTAATTATCCTAAAAAATAATCATCGATTAAATGAGATATTAAAGGTATCAACTCAATGCCTGAATGATGGCAGATTTTAGCCGATTTAACGCATCATCATTCAAAGATACGCCATGCAAACCACTTAAATAAAAGTTATCTTCCGCTCGCTCGCCCAAAGTGGTAATGCGTGCGCCATGTATTTGAATATTTAGCTCACTAAATACTGCACCGACTTTGGCAAGTAATGATGGTCGGTCTTTGGTGATCAGGTGCATTTTATGATGCCCTTGGTGTGCTAATGATGTCGCTTCTGAAAAATAGACTTGGGTCGGTACGATAAAATATTTAAGCTTACCATCCACTTCAAAAACTCTCGAAGGTACTGGCACACCACCAGTTTTTAGACCATGTTCAAGCCCTAATATCATCTGACTGGTGCGTTCAGGGCTTAACAATAACGGTATACTACTATCCGTTGGCAACAATCGATCAATAATGACATAAGAGTCCACCGCTGTACTTGTGCCGTCAATATCGGCTGATAAAATTGTCGCATCAAGTACCGATAGACCCAACTGATCCAAAATACAAACCGTCGTGGCAAATAAATTATCCTGATCGGGTGCACAAATCAACAGCTGCATCCCTCGCAAGGACACATCGCTATGCTCTCGGATGGCGATGATTGGCTTGCCTTGTTTTAGCCGATGTTCTGCCGCCAAGATTTCGGCTGATTGCCAAGCGATATCTCTATGCTTTTGCTTTAAAAAATACTCTTCCCCAAAACCATCCCACAGGGCTTTTAGTCGGTGATTATCCACCATTGGCAATAAGTCTTGTGCTTTATTTTTTCTATCATCAATCACACGATCTTTGTCAACAACATGGACGCCCAAACTGTGTACTTGGTGGACGCTGGTGTACAGCTGTTTAAGCAGCGTGGCGCGCCAAGTATTCCAAAGCTGACTATTCGTCGCATTCATATCCGCCACAGTCAAGACATACAAATGATTTAGCCGAGTGATAGAATTGGTAAATTCGGCAAATTTAGCAATCACCTCAGGATCGCTGATGTCTTGCTTTTGGGCAATCAGCGACATCGTCAAATGCTCTAATACCAACCACCGCACAAGCTTACTGTCTGTCTCACTCATGCCATGAGTCAAACAAAATTCGTAAGCATCAGCCGCCCCAAGCTTGGAATGATCGCCCCCTCGACCTTTGGCAATATCATGGAAAATCGCTGCAATGACCAAAATGTCCTTGCGGGTAATTCTTTGATAAATCTCAGCTACCAGCCCGTATTTATCTTGATTATTAAGACTATCATCACCAAAGCGATGCAGAATACGCACCAATAATAAGGTATGTGCATCCACCGTGTAGCGGTGAAACAAATCATACTGCATCAGCCCCATAATTTTACCGAAGGCAGGTAGATAATTACCCAAGACCCCAAAACGCTTCATCAGACGCAAGCGATGAAACAGATAATTTAAATCTTGTAAATTGGCTAAAAATAATTGGCGATGTACAGGATTTTTGCGGTATTCTTCATCAATCAAATCACTTGAAGCGTAAATTGCCCGAAGTGTACTTGCTGCGATCTGACGAATGCCCTTTTGACCCATGACCAAAAAAATTTTTAATAAATTGGCTGGATCTGCCGAAAAAGCATCTGGGCGACGGATCGCAATTTTGGTAGGTCTTGATTGATGGTCAGAGCCAGACTGTATCAAATAAAATGTCTCATCAATATCAATCAGGCGTGCAGCAGCTGACAAATAATTTTCATAAAAATATTTGCACAACACCTCTGAAAACGCTGCAATTTTCATGGCATGCTGATAATACACACGCATCATTGTCTCTAGGGCTTGTGTGACATCTTGATGGGTGGTATCTAAAGTGCGTGTATAATAGCCAAACCGCTCAGCGATGGCTTTTTGATAATCAAATAACAATCGATCCTCGCCACGACCCGCCAGTGTATGCAGATGATGGCGAATGCACCATAGATAGTGCTGACCTGCCTGCAAGATGGTACATTCGTTTTCGTTGATAAAATCAGTGGTTGCAAGCACTTTGATATCTGAGCTACCAAAATAAAATCGCCCAAGCCATCCAATCATGTGGATATCTCTAAGCCCACCAGGTGCATTTTTGATATTTGGTTCAAGATTATATTCTGTCGCATTATGTGCCAAATAGCGTGCTTTTGATTCTGCCATTTTGGCATCATAAAAAGACCCTATATCCCAGACCTCTTGAACCGCCTGAATTGGTTGCCAAGATAAATCTTCATTACCTGCCAAAACTCTTGCCTCAAGCATGGCAGAAGCAATGGTTTGGTCACGGACGGCAACACGCAGCTCATCGACACTTCGCACCGAAAAAGCAGGCGTGATACCAATATCCCAAAGCATCGCCACAAAAGATTCAATCGGCTTGGTGGCTTTGCCAATCTCATCACCAATCAATAAAATATCCACATCTGAAGCTGGCAAAAGCTCGCTGCGACCATAGCCACCCACCGCAAATAACGCAAAATCTTTGGGAAATTGATAAAAATCAAACAACTGCCTTAAGATGATATCAATGGCAAGTGTACGCACTTTGAGCAGATTGGCGATATGATGAACCGCATGCATGCCATAAGCGACGACTTGATCATCAATGGCTTTATTTAATTTCTTAAGATAAGCTTGAATCGGCTCGCTGCTTATGAATGTATCTTGAATGGTTGGCGGCAACGCAATATTTAGGTGGCAAGTTTTGGCTAAGTGCTTAAAATTTTGGGCAGTAGAATTTGGCATGATAAATCCAGCGTATCAAATATCCGTCATCCTAGCACAAACCCATCATCACTCACAAGAAAAATCAAGGCAGCCCCAAGCTGCCTTAATAAAGATGAATAGACCATAAATGATTGTAATCAACTGCTTAAAAAGCTTAAATCCTCATCAGGGCGTGCTGTTGTTACAAGACAGCCATTATCTGTGACAATCAATGTATGCTCCCATTGAGCAGATAGCTTACGGTCTTTGGTGATAGCCGTCCAACCATCTTTCATGATTTTGGTCTGCCACACGCCTTGATTGATCATCGGCTCAATGGTAAATGCCATGCCTGTTTTAAGTTCAATACCTGTACCCGCCTTGCCATAATGCAAAACTTGGGGCTCGGCATGGAAGGTCTGACCAATACCATGCCCACAAAACTCACGCACAATGCTAAAACGCTCAGGCTCAACCACCGCTTGAATGGCAGCACCAATATCACCCAAATGAGCACCATTTTTAACCACTTTCATACCAGCATATAACGCTTTTTGGGCCACTTGGCAAAGACGCTGTGCCATCACCGAACCTTGACCGATAATCCACATCTTAGAGGTATCGCCATAGTAGCCATCTTTAATGACTGTAATGTCAATATTAATAATATCGCCTTCTTTGAGCAGTCGTTCATGGTCAGGAATACCATGACAAACCACATGATTGATTGAAGTACAGATCGACTTGGGGAAACCGTTATAGTTCAGCGGGGCAGGAATAGCACCGTGATCAAGAATATACTGGTGTGCAATATCATCTAGCACGCCTGTACTGATACCTGCTTTTATATGTTCATCTAACATCACCAAGACATCAGCGGCAAGCTTGCCTGCCGTTTTCATTTTATCAATAGCAACATCATCTAAAATTGGGATATGTTTTGTCATCATACTTTTCTTAAAATATCATAAATTTATCAACCATTTTACCCCAAAAGCCTTTTAAAAGCTACCTTTGATCAGTTTTAAAGGTCGGTGCTTTTTTGGTACTAATCGCATTTATACCAAGCGATTTAAGTAAGCATTATTACTAAGCCCATTAATCATTAAAAATTTAATTGGCAGCTTATTCTTCATCTAACAAATCATGGTCACGAGCTGCTTGCAAAATAATGCTTGAGCGATTACCACTACGACAAAAAATATGAAGCGGACGCTGACTTTGGTTATAAAAATCTGCAAATTCTTGGACATGATGCATCTCAAGCATACCGCCTGCAAATGGAATATGCCGATATTCAATGCCATACTCGCCTGCGACTTTGGCAATATCATCAGATAATGGTTGGTTTGGTTCTTCGCCATCTGGACGATTATTAACCAGTGTTTTGTATCCTTGATTTGCCAAAGATTTGATATCATCAACTGTAATTTGACCAGAGATTGTGATCAGCTCACTCATCATATTTTCCTTAAATACTCAATAAATTAAACACTCAATAAATTTGGTATTAGCTTACTCTGATTTGGGTAATTTGGCAAATGATTTCACGATTTATACCATACCATCAATTGAGCCTAGATGACCCATGAGTCAAATACCAAAAAACCCTGCTTGATTGTCTTAAAAATATGCTAAAATTTAGGGCATATCATCCATCATTACAAATCACTTTTTGTAAATTTAGCAAGTCTCGCTGCCCATCCGTCAGCGTCATGACAAGCCACAGGACAGGGATTAGCCATGCCATTACCATTTTTAAAACAGCGTCTCGCCAAGATTATCCCGACCAAGACACCAAACACCAATCCCCAAACACCAATCCTAAATAGTAACTATCCACACTTATTTGAGCCACTGGATTTAGGCTTTACCACGCTCAAAAATCGTGTTGTGATGGGTTCAATGCATACAGGTCTTGAAGATAGATTTTATCATTATGGCAAACTGGCTACTTATTTTGAAGCTCGAGCCAAAGGCGGCGTGGGACTCATCATCACCGGTGGGATTGCACCAAATCGCACAGGATGGCTAATACCTGCAGGCGGTACACTCAACCGCTTGGGCGATATCGTACACCATGCACGCATAACCCGAGCGGTGCATAAGCATGATGCTAAGATTTTATTGCAAATTTTACACTCAGGACGCTATGGATATCATCCTTTTGTTGTCGCACCCAGTCCAATAAAATCGCCCATTTCGCCATTTAAACCTCGCCAAATGAGCCAAAACAATATCCAATCAACCATCGCTGATTATGCCCATACCGCCAAACTTGCCAAAAAAGCAGGCTATGATGGCGTTGAGATTATGGGTTCTGAAGGGTATTTAATCAATCAATTTTTATCAGCTCGTACCAATAAACGCACAGACAGTTATGGTGGCAGCCTAGAAAATCGCATGAGATTTGCTATCGAGGTAGTGCGTGCGGTGCGTAAAGCGGCAGGTATGGATTTTATCATCACTTTTCGTTTATCGATGATTGAGCTGGTCGAAGATGGTGCAACCATGCAAGATGTCATCACGCTTGCCAAAGCCCTAGAGTTAGCAGGTGTGAGTATCATTAATACTGGCATTGGCTGGCATGAAGCACGCATTCCTACCATTGTCACAAGCGTACCCAGAGCAGCATTTACACGCTACACCGCCGCCGTCAAACACGCCATTAACATTCCAGTGATTGCCGCTAATCGCATTAATATGCCGAAAACTGCCGAAGAAATTTTGTCAAGTGGTCAAGCAGATTTGGTGCAAATGGCGCGTCCTTTTTTGGCGGACAGCGATTGGGTGAATAAAGCTGCAAGCAACCAAGATCATCTGATTAATACCTGCATTGGCTGCAATCAAGCATGTTTGGATCACACCTTTGCCAATCAGCGCGCCTCTTGTTTGGTTAATCCTTTGGCGTGCTTTGAAAGTGAAATCAGCGTCAAACCCACCAAAAAGCCCAAGAAAATCATTATTGTTGGTGCAGGGGTTGCCGGTCTATCAGCTGCCGTAACCGCTGCCAGTCGTGGACATCAAGTGACAATTTATGAGCAGCATACGCACATCGGTGGTCAGTTTAATATGGCAAAAGTCATTCCCGGCAAAGAAGAATTTTTTGAGACAATTCGATATTTTCGTGAGCAAATCAAATACCTTAATATCACCGTACACCTAAATACTAAGGTGGATAAAGCCATATTAAATCAGTCAAGAGCAGACCATGTAATTATTGCTACTGGCGTAGTTCCACGCATGTTGCCCTCGCTGGAAGGTGCAAACTTGCCACAAGTCATCAGTTATAGCGATCTTTTGACTGGTAAAAAAATAGCAGGCGAGCGTGTGGCAGTCTTGGGTGCAGGTGGTATTGGTTTTGATGTGGCTGAATTTTTAACACATGGCAGCAGTGTATCTGATGCAGTCAATGATGCAACTTACAAGCCCAAAGCAATGGATGCCACTACCTTCTTTACACATTGGGGTGTAGACCAGCAGGCATCTTATCAGACCAAAGGCGCACTGGTTAAGCCCAATTACGCCGCTCCTGCGCGTCAAGTTTATCTGTTGCAGCGTAGCGAAGGCAAGCTTGGTAAAACATTGAATAAAACCACAGGATGGGTACATAAAGCCACCATCAAACAAGCTGGCGTCATTCAAATTGCAGGTGCCAGTTATGATAAAGTTACCAACGAAGGCTTATGGATCACCATTGATGGCAAATCTCAGCTTCTGCGTGTCGATACGGTCGTACTGTGTATCGGTCAAGAGTCTGTCAATGATTTGATGCCAAAGCTTGGCGATACGCCCAAAGCAGACTATCAGGTGATTGGTGGTGCCAAATCCTCCGCTCAATTGGACGCTAAGCGAGCTATTAAAGAGGGTTTTGAGCTGGCTGCAAGATTATAAAATCCTCATATTTCAATTATTTAATATGATAAAATCTCCCAAAGCTTTATAACTTGGGAGATTTTTCAGGCAGCATGTCAGCGTGATTATTTGAATTCAATTATCGATAGCTTAAAGCTTCTGCCACATGTGCTGTTTTGATGTGCTCACTGGCGGCTAAATCTGCAATGGTGCGTGCTACGCGTAAAATACGGTGGTAACTGCGAGCAGACAGATTAAGCTTTGATTGAGCCATTTTGAGTATTTGCTGCTCTTTTTGACCCAATATGGCAAATTGATCAAGTTCATTGACCGTCAGCTCATAATTGGCTTTACCTTGACGAGCAATCGCCATATTGCGTGCTGCCACGACTCTTTGGCGAACATCATCTGATGACTCGCCCTTTGGTGCATTTTGTAAATCCTCAATGGGTAAAGCAGGCACAGTAATATGTAAATCAATGCGGTCTAGTAACGGCCCTGACAGCTTGTCTTGATATTTTTTGATTTGCTCAGGTCGACAGCGACAACGGTTTGTGGTATCGCCATAATACCCACAAGGGCAAGGATTCATGGCGGCAATCAGCTGAAAATCAGCAGGAAATGACACTTGAGCATTCGCACGAGAAATGGTAATCTGTTTTGACTCAATGGGTTGGCGTAATGTTTCGAGTGTTTTACGATCAAATTCTGGAATCTCATCAAGAAAAATTGCGCCTTTATGAGCCAAACTAATCTCACCAGGTTTGGGTTTTGAGCCGCCACCAACCAAAGCAGTCGCAGAGATGGTATGATGAACAGCACGAAACGGTCGCTCGCCAAACGCATAATTGACACCTGCAATTGAGTAAATGCTTGCCACCTCTAAAGTCTCTGCATCGGTCAATGGTGGCAAAATACTAGGCAGACGCGATGCCATCAAAGTCTTGCCCGACCCTGGAGATCCTGTAAATAATAGCGAATGACCACCAGCCGCTGCAATCTCAAGCGCTCGGCGTGCATGATGCTGCCCTTTGACATCTGCCAAATCATACGCATACTGCATCACTTGAGGCTGACTTGGCAAAGTTATGGGCGATAAGAGGTGTTCTTGATTTTGGCTGATGCCGCTCACCACATCCAAATGACGACAAACCGCCTCTAAATTCTCAGCAGCCAGCACCGTCATATCGCCCACTTTGACCGCTTCATCAGCATTAATACTTGGCATAATCAGCGTACGAGGCTTACCATCACAAGGACTGGATTTAATTGCACGAGCGATGGCAAGTGCACCAGAAACAGGTCTAAGCTCTCCATTAAGTGCAAGCTCTCCCACGAATTCAAACTGCGCTAAAACCTTATCATCAATCTGACCACTGGCTGCCAAAATACCCATTGCAATTGGTAAATCCAGTCTTGCCCCATCTTTTGGCAAGTCGGCAGGTGCAAGATTGATCGTCAAACGGCGATTGGGAAATTCATATCCTGAGTTAATCAGTGCTGAACGCACCCGATCTTTGCTTTCTCGTACCGAAGCTTCAGGCAATCCCACAATAGTTAAGGCAGGCAACCCTTGAGAAAGATGAACTTCAACAAATACTTGTGGCGCTTGTAAACCAACAACTGAGCGTGTAAAAACTTTGGCAAATGACATAAAATGAATACTAGATAATGAAAAATAAGCCCAAAAACTACCAGTAACACATGATTTCTGGGCTGTGAATATGCATATTATTAAATCAGTCAGGTGCGACCGTTACCAAAACTCGAATGCTGTCGGGTACTAATGATAGGCTATCAAGTGCCTGCAAACCTTGGGATTTTCGTTGCTCAAGTGCCAAAATTTCATCATCACGAACATTAGGATTCACCGCCTGCAAGCGAACCAGACGCCCAATTTCTTTGTTCATATAATCCCCAAAAGCTGTTTTGGCTTGGGCGCTGATTTGATCAAGCTGCATACCTGCAATGCGTTTGGCGTCTTGGGTTCTGGCATCTATGACCCCTGCGCGTGCCTTGGTAACTTGACGAGCACGACCCTTATCCAAGCGATCGATGAGTGGTAGAATTTTTTCACTGGTGGCAACTTGGCTGAGATCATCGCCTCGTTCACTCAAAAATATACGCAAACTTTGTTTAGGTAAATATGCTGATAAATTCAATGACTTAGCAGCAATCACCTCAATACGAAACTGATTTTCAATCATCAGCATCCCCTTGGGCAATGCCGCTGATTTTAACAGACCAACCTGTGTATTGCCAAAAGTACCTGTCAAAATCATCTCAAGGATGGCTTGAATCAGCGGATGCTCATAGGTCATATAATGTATGTCCTCACGAGCAAGCGCCTGCTGACGACTAAAGGTCAAAGTCAAGCCATCTTCATCCAAAGGTAGGCTTTCAATGCCCTCCACATCAACCTCAGACGCATCAATCGGATGGATAATCCATGAGCCATCACGCTGCACACTATAATCTATACCCACAGCTGTCAAATAACGATCCAAAAACAGCGGCAGCAATTTGTTATCATCAAGCTCACGCATGGCAAGCTCAATGCGTGCGGCAACATTTGGGCGGCATGAGTTATATTCAAGCAATCTATCACGGCCTGCTTGCAGTGTCTCTTCTAACGCTTGGCGATAGATGGAAGCTTGTGCGATGAGTGCGGCTAAATTTTCACGATTTTGGGGAGTGTCAGCACCTTCAAGCAGCGGCTTTAGCTCTGCAATAAAAGCGTCTTGGACAGATTGAGCCGTTGGGCTGATTTGATTAAAGATATTTAATGCGCCATCATACCAATTATACAGACGCTCTTGGGCAGTACCCATCACAAAAGGCACATGAAGTTGAATCTGTGCAATCTGACCGATACGATCAAGGCGACCGATACGCTGCTCAAGTGTATCAGGATTGGCAGGTAAATCAAATAATACCAAGTCTTGGGCAAATTGAAAATTACGCCCCTCCGAGCCAATCTCAGAACATAATAGAATCTGTGCACCAGCATCATCAGCAAAATATGCCGCCGCTTGGTCACGCTCAAGTAAGCTCATCTGCTCTGTAAAAATTGCCGTCTTGATGCCTGCATGTAACCGAAGCACTGCCTCCAAGCTTTCAATGGTAGCGCCGCTACGAGCGATGAGCAATACTTTTTTATGCTTAAGCTCATGGCGTAGTAGCTCAATCAGCCAAGCCACTTTAGGGTCATGCTCAAGCCATGCACCATCTGGATATTGCTCCTCACCCCACAGCTGTTCACGCAATTTGCCCTGGGTGTAGTGTGTATTTTGCCATGCCGTTGGCAGAGGCAGCGGATAAGGGATACTGGTTCGCCCAAAAAACCCTTGAACGCTATCACGAGTATTACGAAATAAAATACGCCCTGTACCATGGCGGTCCAGTAGCTCATTGATGATATGTGTACGCAAACGCTCATTGGCATTAATATCAGCCAGCTCCACTTCTTCAAAGCCCAACAGATTTGCGACTGCACAAATTTGTTTGGCAGTGAGTTCTTGTCCATCAATCAACAAGGATGCCACCGTTGCCACATCTTCAAAAGCATCTTGGACGGCAATAAAGTCATCCAAATCATCAAAACGGTGCGGATCAAGCAGACGCAAGCGTGCAAAATGACTCTCTACGCCCAACTGCTCAGGTGTTGCGGTCAATAACAACACGCCTGCGATGCTGGCAGCAAAATCGGCGACCAAGTCATACTTATCATTACCGCCTTGTTCGGCGTCCCAATGCAGGTGATGCGCCTCATCGACCACAAGCAAACCAAACCCCGCTGCATATGCTTGCTCATACAAATCATGATGGTCAAGCAATAAATCAATGCCTGCGATGATAAATTGCTCGGTCAAAAAGACATTTTGATCAGGATTATGCTCTTTGATGGCAGCGGTACGCACCAAATCAAACAACGCAAAATCTAAGTTAAAGCGACGCTTAAGCTCAATCATCCATTGATATTGCAAACTGTCAGGCACAAGCACAAGCACACGATTAACCTTACCTGTCAAGATTTGCTGATGTATAATCAGACCTGCCTCAATGGTCTTACCAAGCCCCACCTCATCTGCCAGTAGTACACGGGGCGACAGTCGCTTTCCGACTTCATGGGCGATATACAACTGATGGGCAATGATATCAACTCTAGCTCCAATTAGCCCACGCAGTGGATGACGCGCAAGCATCGCCTGAATACGCAAGGCATCTTGGCGTAGCTCATACCAATCCGCTCCTTCAATACGCCCTGCCAGCAGACGCTCAAGTGGTTTTGATAAAGTAATATTTGCCGCAAGCCGTGTCTCCATCAAGCTTTTGCCACATGCCAAATGATAACGCATCACCCCTGAAATCTCTTCACAGCGTGCCACTTGATACAAATTGCCCTCTTGGTCGGTAATATCATCACCCACCGAAAACACCACTCGTGACAGCAGTGCAGATGCCTTGGCATAGACGCGTGTTTCTTCGCTTTGGGGAAATAAGATATGGACACAGCGGTCATCAACATCAATCACCACACCAAGCCCTAGGCTTGATTCGCTGTCGGATAAATAACGCTGGCCGATGGCAAAATTATCACTCATAAAATACTCAGTTAATGTGTTGTTTTCAAAATTGCTTGCTTTTTGGCAAACTTACTATTTTACTAAAAATAAGTAGAATTTACATTAATTTTCTTTATGGCTCTTTTGGGCAATATTTTCAAGATTTAAAAAACATGACGCATGATATAATTATGCATGATATGATTAAAAATCAACACATGAATAAAATCAATCAACGGAGATGACACATGAAAGCTGTTTTTTTGGATGCTGGCACATTCTCTAAGCAAGCGTGCCTACCCACGCCCAAAGGTGTGACAGAATATCAAACCTATTCACAAACCCCACAAGATGACGAGATTATCATTCAGCGTTGCTGCGATGCTCAGATTGTGATTACTAATAAAGTGGTCATCACACGCAATATTTTAAAAGCCCTGCCAAAGCTTAGGCTGATTCAGCTGACTGCCGCTGGTATGGATAATGTGGATAAACAAGCCTGCCAAGACTTGGGCATAACACTTAAAAATGTCGCAGGCTATTCGGTCAATAGCGTACCTGAACACACCTTGATGATGATGCTTGCGATTATGCGTGGTGCCAAATACTATCATCAGCGTGCAACCGATGGCACTTGGCAGGCAGATGGGCGATTTTGTTTATTAAATGAGCCGCTGTTTGATTTGTATGGACAAACCTTAGGCATCATCGGTGCAGGCAATATTGGGCGGCGTGTGGGCGAATTGGCAAAAGCTTTTGGCATGCATGTTTTATACGCCGAACATCAAGGCAAAACCCCGCGTAGTTCAGAATATACCGATTTTGAAACTGTACTAAACAGTAGCAATGTCATCAGTTTACATTGCCCATTAACTGACGCTACCAAGCACCTAATCAATACCGACACGCTCGCCAAAATGCACAAAAAACCACTCATTATCAATGTTGCTCGTGGCGGCGTGGTATGCGGAGCGGACATTGTTGATGCACTCATCAATGATCACATCTTAGGTTATGCATCCGATGTGTTTGAGTCTGAACCATTTGCCAAAAATGATCCTCTGCTTGGTATCGCTGATCATCCACGCGTACTGTTTACACCGCATAACGCTTGGGGCAGTCTTGCTGCTCAAGAAAAACTTTGGGAAATTTTAGCCAATCAAATCACCGATTTTATCAACAATCATTCAACCCACACGCCCTAAATTATCTGATCGCATTAAAAAAGCCTTTCGAGTTATCGAAAGGCTTTTAAAATGGTGGCGAGAGGCAGGAACGAACTGCCGACACACGGATTTTCAATCCGTTGCTCTACCGACTGCGCTATAACGCCAAAGTGGGCGTATTAAACCA
>ERZ1023425.116-NODE-116-length-17930-cov-12.893371_pt1 | contig 17930 bp, 20 predicted proteins | sample MGYA00380514_ERZ1023425 | MGnify/ENA primary metagenome ERZ1023425 (study PRJEB33173, sample SAMEA4830391) | metagenome | study: EMG produced TPA metagenomics assembly of the PRJEB25223 data set... | reverse complement strand
TAATTTCTGCGATTTATAATTTTGAGCTGGGGTAGTTTGGAAAGAGGTCTATTATCAAATCCATGCCCTCACTCTACTGCCATCATACTGATGGCGGACAACCCTGTGGCAAATCATCACATTCATCACACTCTGCCCTGCCTGTCATGGCATTGATGATTTTGGGTTTGGGGGTAGGTTTTTGAGCGATAAGCCCAAGCATCGCCATGAGCCTATCATCATTAGCTTGCGATTGATTGGTTGTGGTCAAAAGCTTATCACCATAAAAAAACGAATTTGCCCCTGCCATAAATGCCAATGCCTGTTCGCCATCGGTAAGACTCTCACGTCCCGCTGACAGGCGTACGTAGCTTGTTGGGCAACAAATGCGAGTTACCGCAATCGTACGTATCCATTCAATGACGGACAATCTGCCCTCTTGTAGCACCTTATCACCCAGTGGTGTGCCTTTGATGGGGACGAGTAAGTTCACAGGAATGGACTGGGGCGGTATGGGCATGGTGGTGAGTTCATGCACCCAATCAATCCTATCATCACGACTCTCTCCCATGCCCACGATTGAGCCGCTGCATACATTAATGCCTGCATTACGCACATATTCTAAGGTTTCTAAACGGTCATCATATGAACGGGTGCTACTTACTTGACCATAATAATTACGAGATGTATCAAGGTTGTGATTATAATAATCAAGTCCCGCCTCTGCCAGTGTCTGGGCTTGGTCAGGTTTTAGCATGCCGAGCGTCATGCACGTCTCCAAGCCTAACGCTTTGACCTCACGGATAAGCTCCACAAGGTAAGGCATATCCTTGGCTGATGGATGTTTCCACGCCGCCCCCATGCAAAAGCGAGATGAGCCTGACATTTTGGCACGCTTGGCTGATGCCAGAACCTTTTGGATTTCAAGGCGTTTTTCGGCGACCAGTCCTGTTTTATCACGATGATGTCCTGACTGTGAACAGTAGCCACAATCCTCAGGACAGTTACCTGTTTTGATGGATAGTAGCGTGCTGATTTGTACCTCGTTGGCATTAAAATGCCTGCGATGAACGCTTTGGGCTTGCATGAGCAAATCCATGAGCGGTAAATCAAACAGATGAGCGATGTCCTGACGAGTGATTGGCTTGGCTGGCAACATGATTTCTCCCCAATCAATGATGACCTAATCGGTGAATAAATGATTATTTTAAAAAATAAGTGAATGATTGTAAAGTTTTTTGTGGTTTTATAAATGATATGGTCAAAAAAACGGCATTATCTGCCGTCTTTTGATTGTGTGGTACTGCCTATGCCATTTGACCGTTTAGCAGCTCTTGCACGCTTTGCGATGTTTTGTTGATGTCATGAAAGACCATACCCAGTTTGGCACTTGGACATGCCATGACAGTCAATAGTAAGTTCTTGGCCGTGGCACTGACGATGACATAGCCTGCTTTACTTTGCACAATCACACGTTCACTTTTGTTGCCAAGTAGCGTCTCAATCATGCGTTCACTGACTGACAGTAAGGCAGCACTCATGGCACTGATGCGTTCTTCGTTGACCGCCACAGGCAGATTCGATGCCATCATCATGCCATCGTCGGTGATGATGGCTGAGGCTTCAATTTCAGTAGAGTTGGCATGTAATTCATCTAGGATGTTGTTAAATTTGGCGATATCTAGCATTTATTTATACCCCACTATGTTGCATATGATATTTTAGAAACCGATATTGAGACTAAAATACAAATGCCATAATTTATTAATAATTATAAAATAGATTAATTAATTTAAAAACAAAATACAATTGTTAAATTAATTAATCGCTATCAAGTTTAGCCATTATACGCCCATAAAATGCAAATGCAAGTCATTTTTTAAATAAATCCATAAAAATTTTAATGAATTAGGTGAACAATAAACCATTGATAATTATAGTTTAAAAATTATTAAGATTTGCTAATAATTACAAATGAGGCTTGATAAGAAAAAGCAAACCGCCTTGATGAACGATTTGCTTTTTTAAAATCATAAATAGAGGGGTGCACTCAAATAATCATGACTGAGTGATGGCGATGAACCATCGCCCATATCATGACTTTTTGACCGTCTTTTTTCGGGTGAGTTTGGTGTTCTTAGCACTCTTAACCACCTCCTCACCCCCCCACTTTCTCCATCAACGCAAAATCCACTTGCAATAAGTCCATATTAACCCCTGCCACTTTGACGTTAAGCTCCTCGCCCAATTTAAAGGTTGAGCCTTTATCACCTATTAGGGCTTGTTCACGCTCGTTGTACTCATAGTACTGGGCAGATAGGTTTGAGATGTGAATCAGTCCGTCAATGAACAATTCATTTAACGTAACAAACAAACCAAAACTCGTTACGGTGGTAATCGTCCCCACAAACTCATCGCCCAAATGCCGTTGCATATAGTGGCATTTTAGCCATGTTTCTACATGACGGCTTGCTTCTTCGGCACGGCGTTCAGTGGTGGATGTTTGCTCGCCTGCGTCATCTAGGGTTTTATAAATGGTAGCTTTGGGTTTGGTATTGGTAACCTTATCCTTAATGGCTCGGTGGAGCATGAGGTCAGGATAGCGGCGAATGGGGCTGGTAAAGTGGCTATACTCATCATACGCCAAGCCAAAATGCCCGATGTTGTCAGGACTGTAATTGGCTTGCATCATGGAGCGAAGGAGCATGGAGTGAATGCTCTCGGTATCCGCTCGCCCTTCGGTTGCTTTGATGATACGCTGATAGTCGGCATGGGTGGGCGACTCGGTGGGAAAAGACAGCCCAAACGATTTGACGTACTCGGACAGTTTGGCGGACTTTTCATCGCTGGGCTTGTCGTGGTTGCGATACAAGGCAGGCAATTTGTGCTTTAAGGCAAAATTTGCCCCACAAGTATTGGCAAGGAGCATCATCTCTTCGATGAGCTTATGGGCATCACCACGTGTGCGTTTTTTGATGTCTTTGATGTCGCCGTCTTCGCCAAATACGATGTAGCTTTCGGCAGTATCAAATGCCATCGCACCACGCTCTTGTCGTCTTTTGTCAAGAATTTGATATAACTGATACAAGGTATCCACTGATTTGCATACATCAGGATTGTTGACCAAATCATCGGGCAGGGTTTCGTTGGTGGGGTCGTCAAAATAAGCATTTACCTGATTATAGGTGAGTCGTGCTTGTGAATGCATGACCGCAGGATAAAACTCATAGCCTGTTATCTTGCCTGCCCGAGACAGCTTGATATCAGCAACCATACACAATCTGTCCACTTTTGGGTTTAGCGAACACAAGCCATTGGATAAGACCTCTGGGAGCATGGGGATAACACGATGAGGAAAATACACACTCGTACCACGCTCATAAGCATCCACATCAAGGGGAGATTGAGGGGTTACATAATGGCTGACATCAGCGATGGCAACCACAACACGGTAGTTACCGCCAGAGCGTTTGCAAGCATAGACTGCATCATCAAAATCACGTGCATCTTCGCCGTCTATCGTGATAAGTGGCAAATCTTTCAAATCCACACGCCCTTTAAAGTCTGTCTCGGTTGGCTCGCCATAGCTGTCGGCTTGTTCTAGGGTGGCTTTGCTAAACTCATGCGGTATGGCGTGGTTTAGCAAGGTCGTCTCGATGATAAGCTCACGGTCGTTTAAGTTGGTTAAAAGCTCGCCAATCTTGCCCGTGGCGTACTCTTGATAAGTGGGCATGTCAATGATGGCAACTTTCACGCTGTCGCCCACGTTTACCCCATGATAAGACACATCATCATCACTTAGAGTAATGGGCTGATGAGCGTTCGCCCCTGATAACTGAACAAAATAGCCGTCATCATCCCTATCAAGCACGCCCACAAATTCGGTGCTGGCACGGTGTAGCACGGTTTGGATACGGGCCTCAGGCTTGCCACGAAACTCGGTGGCAACTGCTTCTACCGTGTCGCCGTCAAAGACCACACGCATTTGCTTTTCATGGATAAATAGGTCGGGCATATCATCAAGCACGACAAAGCCAAAGCCCTTGGCACTTGCTGATACCTTGCCTGTTACGGTGGTGGGTAGGGGGGCAATGCTAAAATGAATGCCGTCCGTGCGTTCTAGTTGGTTGTCCCGTAGCATGGCTTTTAGGCGGTTGGTTAGGGCAAAAAACCGCTCATCATCGCCCAAAATCTCAAAATGCAGTCCCAAACTCTCCGCCGTGGCAGGTTTGCCGTCATTGTTCATTTGGGCGACAGTTTGTAAGATAAGCAGGCGAGAGGGAATGGGGTTTTGATATTTGTTGGCTTCATCGGTGGCGTTGGGGTCGTTCCACGTTGGTGTTTTTTTCATGCGTTTCTCTTTATAAAAAATTTGGTTAAATCTTAATGTTTGAGTTATCATAACATATTTAGCCACGAAATCATGTAACTTTTATGACAGTTTTTTTAAATTTTGCCACGCCCGACACCGCCCAATCATCAGGCTATGTGTCCGACATTGCACGGGTGGAGCGTGAGCTGTTTGATGACGCTTGGGACGGCTTGGCGGTGCATTCGGTGCTGGGGCAGTTTGGGGCGGGGGTGCTTATCGCTTGTGATGACGATGATGAAATGCTCGGCTATTGTATTTATCAAATCGTTTTTGAGACGGCAGAGATTTTACGCATTGCCACAGACAGCCGTTATCAACAGCAGGGCGTGGGCGGTGGTTTGCTGACCGATTTTGTCAAATTAGGTAAGGACAAAGGGACAGAGCGGATACTCTTAGAAGTGCGAGCCGACAACTCGTCCGCCATACGTCTGTATGAGCGACATGGCTTTTATCAAATAGACGTGCGAAAAGGGTACTATAAAGACGAATGGGGGCAAACGGACGCACTGATTTTGCAAAGGGATTTGTAAATTTTTAAAATGGGTAAATGATAGGCGTGCAAGGGCAAATCACATCCACCCCCATGACAACAATTTTAGCATGAATAAATTACCCCACACCCCAATTTAAGCCTTTTTAATAACACCTTAAAACGGCACTTCACTTTCCCAATCCAGCCAAGCCCCATGCGTGGGGTGTTTTAGGCGAAGTTTGTGGGCGTGCAGATTGAGACGTGGGGCAAGCTCCAAGGCAGTATTTTCAGCATAAATCGGGTCGCCAATCATCACATGACCGATATAAACACAGTGAACTCGTAGCTGATGACTTCTGCCCGTGATAGGGCGTAGAGTCAGACGAGTTACGGCATGAGCCTTACCTGCCTTATCGGTGCGTAGCTCGTGGTGCATGACTTCATAATGCGTCAAGGCTCGCTTACTCCAACTCATGTCCACGATATGACGGGGCTTAGTGGTCGGCTCGTAGCGGACGGGCACGTCAATCACGCCTTTTTTGTCGTCCGCCAGTACCGTGCCAAACACCACCGCTTGATACTCTTTGCTGACCATACGGTCAATGAACTGCTTGGCAATGTGGCTTTGGCTGTGTTCGTTTTTGGCAAAAATAATCAGCCCTGAGGTATCCATATCAAGGCGGTGAATGAGCTTGATATTGGGATAAACCCGCAGCAGCCGTGATTGCAAGCTCACCTTCAACGTGCGTCCGTCCACACTAAGAAGCCCTGCCGGCTTATCCCCCACCCAAATGTCATCGTCTTCATAGACGGTGATTGAGCGGATAAAATTTTTAAAAAATTCATCATCATACTCACGCTCTTGGGCGTTCATCAGGGAGATTTTGTCATCAGATAGGCGGTCGTGGCGGTCGGTCATGGGTTTTATGATAGTTTAATGATTTGGATTAATGGGGCGAATTGATGATTTTTGTAAATTTAATCATCATTTGCCAAAAAGTTTGTTATTATAGCACGAAGTTTTGGGGATATTGCGATGATTTGATTTGCCCTAATCCACCGATTAATAGGACTTATCATCACACACTTGAAAGTCATCAAGACACCCCCATTATACACACATTCACTTATTTACAAAGGTAATACCCATGAGCATTATTAACACCACCGATGCCAACTTCGACCAAGACGTACTACAAGCCGACAAGCCCGTTCTCGTGGACTTTTGGGCAGCGTGGTGCGGTCCATGTAAAGCCATTGCCCCTGTCCTAGAAGACCTAGATGCCGAATATGGCGACAAATTCCAAATCGTCAAAGTCAATGTCGATGACAACCCAGAGACATCAGCACGCTTTGGCATTCGTAGCATTCCAACTTTGTTCGTGTTCAAAAATGGCGAGAAAGTCGATACCGTGGTTGGTAGCCGTCCTAAGTCAGAGTTTGTTGAATTGCTAAACAAGCATTTATAATATCAAACACACCCAAAAGCCTGCCCTGTGCAGGTTTTTTTATACCCCCATAAAAAACAAGCCATGACTATCATGACTTGTTTTTATGACTTAACTTATATCACAGCCTTATCAAAGCCTTAGCCCCTTTTTTAGGGGCAACCGCTCGGCAAGCTCTAACAATGCCTTTTGGTACACGCCCCGTTTAAACGGCACAACCTGCCCCAAAGGATACCAGTAACTCACCCACGCCCATTCGTCAAACTCAGGGGTTGCGGTGTCAAAGCGGATAAAGTCGGTGTTTTTTTCATCTAAGCGTAGCAAAAACCACTTTTGTTTTTGCCCGATACAGAGTGGCTCTTGCCCCAGTCGCACATAACGCTTGGGCAGGCGGTAACGAAGCCAGTCATGCGTTACCCCCAGCACTTCCACGTGGTGCGGACATAAGCCCACTTCTTCATACAATTCACGGTACATCGCATCAAGCGGTGTTTCACCCCTGTCAATCCCACCTTGTGGAAATTGCCAGCTGTCGTGTCCGATTCGTTTTGTCCAAAGCACTTGCCCTTCTGTATTTGCCAAGATGATACCGACATTGGCTCGAAAGCCGTCTGAATCAATCATGACCAACCTTAATGTAATAAATTGAAAGAACGCCAAAATTTTGGCAAATTATTGCTGTCTATTAAACCAAATTTTTACCAAAAAGTGTAACATTATTTTGCTTAAAAATGTTGCAAATGGTAAATAATGGCAATAAATGCCGATTTTGGGCGTGTTTGTTGGCAAAATTAACCTATTTATCATTGTCATTATTGTCAAAATACTGTCAAAATGCACAAAAATCAAACCCAACCTTTAACGCTCAAAAATTTACCGCCCTGTCATTTTGTGCTACAATGCCCCATTATGTTTAATTATTTTGGTAGCGGTCTAAAAAGTATGCTGAATTAGGTTTTCCGTTCGCCCTGAGCCATGCCTGCGGGTAGGAAAACCGTTATGGTTCGACAAGCTCACCACGAACGGTTTTCCTTGTAGCATACTTTTTGAACCAGAGCCATTATTTTTATTAAAATTTATCAAAAAAGGTAATCCCATGAGCGACATGAGTGCCAGTGTAACATGGCTAAATAACGAAGCGATTAATTTTGAGACCGTAAGCGGTTCGGGGCATAAAGTTATCCTTGACTCAGCCCAAGAGCTTGGGGCAAGACCGATGGAGCTTATCCTAATGGGGCTGGGCGGTTGTGCCAGTTATGATGTGGTGAGCATTCTAAAAAAATCCCGCCAAGCCATTAGCGATGTTCGCTGTGAAGTATCCGCCCGCCGTGCCGACAGCGTGCCTGCGGTATTTACCGACATTCATCTGCATTTTATCGTAACAGGCGAGAACATCAAAGAATCACAGGTTGCCAAAGCCATTGAACTATCAGCGGATAAATACTGCTCAGCGTCAAAAATGCTCGCTGATGGCGGGGTGAATATCACCCATGATTTTAAAATTGTGGCGACTGCATAAGCATGAACTGGATTTTGCACGTGCCTTATGACACACATTATGCGATTGTGGCTCTCATGGTCGCTTGTGTGTTGCCTTTTGTTTTTGCGTTTTTGGCAAAGATGGTTAGCGGATTTGACTTTAAAACCGACAACCAAAACCCACGAGCGTTCCTAGCACAGACCACAGGGCTATCGGCTCGCCTAAATGCCGTGCAAGCCAACAGTTTTGAGAGCCTGCCTATCTTTATCGGGGCGGTGCTGGTCGCCATGTACTGTTTTGTCCCCCAAAACGTGGTCAATGGTATGGCGTGGCTTTATGTCGTCTTACGCCTTATCTATGGTGTGGCGTATGCCATGAATCTGGCGACCTTTCGCTCGGTGGTGTGGGGCTTGTCGCTGGTTTGCTGTTTGCAGTTATTTTATTTTGCCATAAAGATGATTTGGTAAAAAGCCTGTCCTGTGGATGGGTTTTTGATTTTGGGGCAGGTGTTTGTTGTTTGAAATGGTTGTTTTTCATGGATTAAATTAAACGTGATGGATAAACATAACAGATAAATGGCGTTTGGTGGAATTTTTCATATTTAAAAATCCATACATTAACCATATTAATAAAGGCAAAATTTACCCACCTATTTTTATATCCCTTTTTATAACCATTTAATCATTATAAATAAATCTTAAAATCACGCCTTAATCCCATTCTCAACTTTGTATAAGTGATTGATTTAATCAAGGACGAATTGCAATTCGCCCCCACAACTCAGAAATATTTATTGAATAATCAATAAGTTGTAATTTTAAGTTGAGAGTGAAATACGACTTACATTTATTTAAAACTAGGACTTTATCATGGCGGTTAATTTTTCAAACACACTCATCGTGGCAATCTCAGCGACGGCATTATTTGACCTAAAAGAGCATGATGAGATGTTAAAACGCTTTTTGGCAGAAGACAAAGCCACCGCATCTGCTCGGTTTAGCGACTACATGAAATCGGTCGAAAACGAGCCATTACAAAAAGGGACAGGCTACCCACTCATCGAAGCCCTGCTAAACCTAAACAAATACCAACCGCCCAAAGACTACCACGATGAGTCGCCTTTTGTCGAAGTCGTCATCGTCTCAAAATCCACCCCCGACCTAGGCATACAAGTGCTAAACGCCATACGCACGCATGGTTTGGGTATTACTCGCTCGGCATTCATCTCGGGGGCGAGTGTGGCGGACTATATTGATGATTTTGATGTGGATTTGTTTTTGACGACCAACGTCGATGATGCCCAAGCCGTCACCGATGCTCGCCTGTGTGCCTGTGCGGTGCTGGATGCCACGCCTGTGGAGATATTGGAGCTGGACACCGAACAGCTTCGCATTGCCTTTGATGGGGATGCGGTGCTGTTTGACGACTCAGGCGAGCTGGTGTTCAAACAAGAGGGGCTACAAGCCTTTCATCATCGCGAAGAGAGCATGGCGGATTTGCCTATTGACAAAGGTCCTTATGCCGACTTTTTAATCAAGCTCTCCGCCCTACAAAAGAGCCTGCCCCACGACAGCCTAGACAGCACTCATAACCCGATTCGTATCGCCCTTGTGACCGCTCGTAATGCCCCTGCCGACATGCGTGCCATTAAGACATTAAGGGAGTGGGGCGTGGATGTGGATTTGGCGTTTTTCTTGGGCGGTATTGAAAAAACAAGGGTATTAAAAACATTTGCCCCGCATATCTTTTTTGATGATTCTATTAAGCACATTGACGCCGCCAAATCAGTTGTGCCGTCTGCCTTAGTGCCTTATCATTCCACGTCTTTGCTTAATGAATATCACAGTCCTGATAAAGCGGTCATTGATAATATCGATAATGCTCAATTTGTCAAAACCGATAAAAAAGTGTTAAAAAGCCCCAAAAAGGCGAATAAATGATTTGTATTTTTAAAATAAAATGTGTTAATATAATCATGCGATAAAAATCAGCGTTTTTATCTTTTTAAATAGAGATATTTTAAATTTATTTTTAATAAACCTAAAATATCCCAACTGGCACCACCAATAATCATCGGACGTATTGATGTATGCACATTGATGGATTTGCCTTTGATTATTCTCACGGTTATTTTAAAGAGGAAATACCATGTCTAATGTAAATATTGACGCACTTAGCGTAGAACAGCTAGAAGCACTTACCAAAGATGCCCAAGCAAAAATCAAACAAAAGCAAGCCCAAGGTCTAAAAGACGCTTACTTGCAATTTAAACAAATTGCCAAAGAAAACGGCACCACCATCGAAGAGATTCTAAAAGTAGGCAAAAAAGCTCACAAAGAAGCGTCAGTTGCTTACCGTGACCCACAAAACCCAAAAAATGTTTGGGCAGGTCGTGGTCGTAAGCCAGGTTGGTTAGAAGAAGCCCTAGCCAAAGGCAAAAAACTAGAAGACTACAAAGTAAAATAAGCAGTAAAATAAGATAAGAGATTATTAGGGCGTGTTGAACTTTGGTATTTGCAATGAAAAATGAGAAAAATCGCCCGTTTTTCAAGGAAAAGTCCGCAGTTGATATTGAAATATCAACAAGGATTTTGACGATGAAAAACAAGATTTAGCCATTTTTCATGCAAAAATTGACAAAACAATAAGTTTTACCTCATTTTTATAAAATGTTATCAATGTTCAACACGCCCTACCTTGACTGCAAATAAATAAGTCAGGATATCTTATTCTGACTTATTTTAATTAGTCATCGATGACATCAGATAATGGCAACACAATGCACAAATAAAAGCGATGGCATGCCAAAAGACAAAACCAAAAAGCAAATCCATTTAGTGAAAATATCGTAACGCTAAATATGTGAATTTAACCGTTTATTTAAAACAAATTTATCTTAGTTTATGAACTAATCAAATCATTATTTTTAAACATCAAAAGTTGAGTGACTATCATGGCAAGTATTAATAAAGTGATTATCGTTGGTCGTTTGGGTCAAGACCCAGAAGTACGTCAATTCCAAAATGGCGGTAGCTTGACCAGTATTAACGTGGCGACTTCTGACCGCTGGACGGACAAAAATACAGGCGAGCAAAAAGAGCAAACCGAATGGCACCGTATCAGCCTATTTAACCGTCTGGGCGAGATTGCTGCTCAGTACCTACGCAAAGGGTCGCTTGTTTATATCGAAGGCAGTCTGCACACTCGCAAATACACCGACCAACAAGGCATAGAGCGTTATAGCACCGAAGTGCGAGCCAATCAAATGCAAATGCTTGACAGACGTGATAACAATGGCGGCGGCAATGGTGGCGACTGGCAGGGCAATCAAGGCCACAACAACCGCAACTTTGGCGGTGGCTACAACAACCAACAAAATAACCAATGGGGCAACCAAGGCGGTCAACATGGCGGTTATCAAGGCAATAATGGCTTTGGTGGCAACGCACCGCAACAAGGTGGTTATCAAAACGGCTTTAATAATCAGCCCCAAAATGGCTTTGGGCAGAACACCCCAAACTACCAAAATAACAACTCCAATCAAGGCTTTGGGCAAGCCCCACAGCACGCCAATCAAGGCATGAATATGAACCAAGGCATGAACCAAAATGCCAATCAAGGCGGTCAAACTGGGCAAGGTGGTCAAGACAATACCCCTACCCAAAATGGAGCTAACCCATTCATGGGCGACAAACCCGCCCCCAAAGCGGTAACCCCACCGTCAGCCAGTGGCGTGGCAGATGATGACATGCCTTTTTAGGGATTATTTGACAATAAAACGGTGGCTACGGTCGCCGTTTTTTATGCTCTTTTTTGCCCTTTTTGGTGTGTATGATAAATTTGATTGAAAATTTTACCTTTTTAAGTCATAATTTGTTACAATATCAGCATTACATTTGTAAACATTTTGGAAAATATTTATGAAAAGAGTCGTCATCACAGGCATGGGCATTGTCTCAAATATTGGCAATGACTTAGCCACCGTTACAGGCAACCTAAAAAACGGCAAATCAGGCATTATCTTTAACCAAAGCTATGCCGATAATGGCTTTAAATCGTGCGTGTCGGGCTCTATTGACCAAAGCACGCTTGATGTGTCAGGCATTGACCGCAAGCTAAAACGCTTTATGTCAGACGCAAGCCTATACGCCTATGTGTCCGCCTTATCCGCCATAGATAACGCAGGTCTGTCCCTTGATGATGTGGCAGATAACGTGCGTGTGGCGGTCGTGGCAGGCTCAGGCGGGGCAAGCACGGCAGATGTGGTCGGCTCGGTGGATAACATGAAAGCCAAGGGGCTTCGTGGCGTGGGAGCAATGGCAGTGCCAAAAATCATGAGTAGCACGGTGTCTGCCACGCTTGCCACGGGGTTAAAGATTAAAGGCATTAGCTATTCTCTGTCGTCTGCGTGTGCCACGTCCAGTCATTGTATCGGTCATGCCATGGAGCTAATTCAGCTTGGCAAGGCGGACATGGTCATCGCAGGGGGAGCAGAGAGCGAGCATTGGACGCAGTCGTGTATGTTTGATGCGATGGGGGCGATGAGTACGAGCTACAACGACACGCCCACCACTGCAAGTCGCCCGTATGATGCCACCCGAGACGGCTTTGTCATCGCAGGCGGTGGTGGTATGGTGGTCGTGGAGAGCTTAGAACACGCACAGGCTCGTGGAGCGAACATTTTGGCGGAAATCGTGGGCTATGGAGCAACATCAGACGGAGCGGAAATGGTCGCCCCAAGCGGAGAAGGGGCAACTCGCTGTATGCAAATCGCCTTGTCGCAGGCAGGGCTTGATACGGTGGATTATGTCAATTCGCACGGCACATCAACACCGCTTGGCGACATCACGGAGCTACACGCCATTGCAGACGTGTTTGGCGGTGCGGACAAAACCCCGCCCATTAGCTCAACCAAATCCATGACAGGGCATAGCCTAGGAGCGGTGGGCGTGCAAGAGCTGATTTATTGCGTGCTGATGATGAACAACGACTTTATCGCCCCAAGCATTAACATTACCGACATGGACGAAAAAGCCAAGCCTTTTGACATCGTCCAGACCACACGTCAAACCGAGATTAACATCGCCATGAGCAACAGTTTTGGTTTTGGTGGGACAAATTCGGCGTTGGTTGTTAGGAAGTTTAAAGGTTAAAATAAAAACCCAACTTGCTATGAAGTTGGGTTTTGGTTTGTATTTGAGAAATTTTGTAGGGGTAAATGGCAATCTATCCTGCCCAAAAATTACCCCCACAAAATTTAAACCTATCAAACAGACACCGACATTCGCCCTAACTTTTCGCTAATGGCTTGCCCCACAAAAGCATTTAAACTGCTATCACGGCTTGCCATATAAGCACGGCGGTGCAACTCGCTGTCAATGCGTACATTAAATGACCCTTTAAATGGCTTGTCAGGCTCTATCTCCCGCTCATCACAAAACGCCAAATAATCGTCCACGCTGTCATAAAACGCCTGTTTTAGGTCGTGGGCGTTGTCGGCTTCAAAGGTAACAAGCTGATTGATACCGATGAGCTTGCCATAAAACATCTCATCATCATTATCCAGCTCAAATTCGCCCACATAGCCTTTATAAGTCATCATCGTTTGGCTCCTTGTCTAATTTTGGTTCGTTGATTGTTCGGTTTGGGGTTCGTCAAAATAACCTTTTTCGCTCAAATAGGCTTTGACTGCTTTTAATGCTCCGCCCTTAATGGTATTTTCGGGGTGGGGTTTGTGCAAGTGAATGCGGTCGCTGTCGTCATCGACATGAATAAAAATAACCCTTGACCCTGCCCGCTCGTGCATTTCATAGCCGAATTGTGATAATAGCGTTACCAAATCACTAAACACAAAGGTGCTAATATCGCCTTGCAACTTGGCTTTTAGCTTATCTTTTTTGGTCATGGCTTGCCTTGTAACTGTATTTAGTTGCATTATATCGCCCATACTACCCCTTGTCAAACTCAAAATCAATGCCAAACCCCTTTCCCTTTTTTTCATTTTCCTTTAAAATCTCCCTTTTTCCTTACCCTTTAAAAATGCTCACACACCCCATTACCACCACGCACACCCCAAGCCAGCTTGTCGCACTCATCGCCACGCACCGCCCTGATTGGCAGGTGTGTTTTTTGCACAACGCCCATCGCCCCATCATCGGCATTTGTCCTGCTGTTTCGTGGACTGCCGTCTTTGCAAATGGCTTATCCATTCACAAAACAACTCGCCAAAACGACAACCACACTTACCCCACCACCTATACCGATTGGCAAAACGAGCTTATCGCCTACTGCCAAGCCCACGCCCCAAGTCCCACACGCCAAGGCGACTATACGCACGGCTTAATGGGTTTTATCGGTTATGACTTATCCGCCCATGAATTAAATCCTAACATCGCTATTAAGCCTGACCAGCCTTGTGCCTATTTTGGGCATTATGACATTTATATAAAACCGTGCAAGCATGGGTTTGAATTGATTGGCATCAATGCCGATAAAGAGATTTTTGATGAAATAAAAAATAATTTAACTGAGTTATTAAATCAACAATTACCAAAACCAAAACCTGCACAATTTATTTCATCATGGCAAAAGCAAGATTATAATCACGCCTTTAACCAAACCCAAGAATACATCAAAGCAGGCGACACCTATCAAATTAACCTTACCCAAAAATGGCAAGCGGATTTGGATAATTTAGTCAGTCATTTGCCCCAACTGCAAGATAAAATCAATGCTCCATTTGCAGGGTATTTAAAATTGGGCAGATTTGAAATTTTATCGGTATCGCCTGAATTGTTTTTTGAATTTCATCAAATCAATGATAACATTCATATCATCACCAAACCCATAAAAGGCACACGCCCACGCCATAATAACGCTGATATAGACAATGCGTTAAAAAATGAACTTGCAAACAGCGAAAAGGACATGAGCGAAAATTTAATGATTGTGGATTTACTCAGAAATGACTTAGGAAAATACGCCCATATCGGCACGGTAAAAACCCCCAAACGCTTTGCCATTGAAAGTTTTAAAAACGTACATCACATGGTTAGCACCATTACCGCCCAATTAAAAGACGTGCATGGCTTAGAAGTCTTATTTGGCAGTCTGCCCGCAGGGTCAATCACAGGCACACCCAAAAAACGGGCGTGCGAGATTATTCATGAATTAGAAATCTCCCCCCGTGGGGCGTATTGTGGGACAATGGGTTATATGAATTTTGACGGTACGGGCAATTGGAATGTACTCATTCGCACTTTGCAAAAATGGCAAAAGACGGAACTTTGGGCAGGGGGCGGTATTACCATAAAATCGGATAGGGAGAGTGAATACCAAGAATGTTTGGATAAGGTGGGGAATATATTGCAGATGATACATGGCGAGTGCGAATAAATGTACACACTCCTATCGCCATGTTCCCAAATATGCTATACTTATGCCAAATCGGAAAATAATAAGCCCATTCTTTCATTTTATAATACCACTTATTCCAAAACGACATAAGAGCCTTTTCATGTTTCACTTTACCGACCAAACCGCCTTTTTAGACAACATCGCCACACTCGCCGACACGCACATCGCCCCCAAGGTTATCGATATTGACAAGGGTTATTACCCCCTTGCCGAGATGGCAGAGCTGGGCAAGGCAGGGCTGTTCGCCCCACACCTAAACGCCCACGGCAACCGCTTTGATTTGGCAATCCTTGCCAATGCCAACGTGGGACGAGTGTGTGGCACGACCGCTTTTTTGACGTGGTGTCATCAGGTGATGGGGCTGTATATTGACCAATCGGACAACAGCCTATTAAAGGGCGAGTTTTTGGACAACCACGCCCTTGCCAACACCTTTGGCGGTACCGCTCTGTCCAACCCGATGAAGACATGGGCGAACATCGAGAACATGAAATTTGTCGCCAAAAAGGACGGCAACGGCTACAAAGTCAGCGGTATCCTGCCGTGGATTAGCCACATCAAAGACGGTCAATACTGCGGTGCCGTGGCACAGATAGACGGCACGGACGATGAAGTATTTTTCCTATTGCAGTTTGACAAGGCACGCCAAGACTCATGGCGACTGCACCCCTGCCCTGCGTTTAGTGGTATGGAAGGGTCTAGCACGCTACGCATTGAGCTGACCGACTACCCCATCAGCACCGATGACATCATCGCCTTGCCCTGCAAAGATTTTATCGCCCGTATTCGCTCGGCGTTTGTGCTCATGCAACTTGGTATCGGGGCAGGGATTATCATGGGAGCCATTGATGACATCAAAGAAGGCACGGCAGTCTCCAACGCCTTTTTAGAAGACCAAGCAGGCAGTCTGACCTTGGAGCTTGACAATCTGGTCGCCAAAACCCTAAGCCTTGGCAAAGACCCCTTTAACAGCGACAAAGAGTTTTTCTTAGACGTGCTAAACGTGCGTGAACAAGGGGCAATGCTCACCCTAAAAGCCACCCAATCTGCCATGCTTCACCAAGGAGCAAAAGGCTATCTGATGACCGCCCACCCCCAACGCCGTCTGCGTGAAGCCCAGTTTGTGGCGATTGTCACGCCTGCCATCAAGCATTTGCGTTATCTGTCTCATCAGCTGATGGATGAACCCAAAGTTAAACCGATTGAATATTTCATTTAAATTTATATAAAAAAGGTAATCATGACAACTTCCCCCACCGATGGTCGTGGTGCATGGCGTAAATTCATCTGCCTTGCCTGTGGCTATATCTACGATGAAGAATTAGGCGACCCCGAAGATGGCTTGCCTGCTGGCACTCGTTTTGAAGACATTCCCGATGATTGGCAATGCCCACTATGTGGCGTACGCAAAAGCGACTTTGAGCCTTATGAAGAGACGAGCCACGTCGCCCCTGCTGTCGTCTTTGACCGTACCGAGCGTGGCGTGGTCATCGTTGGGGCAGGTCTTGCAGGTTGGGCGATGGTAGACGCTTTGCGTGCTTTGGACAAGGATTTGCTCATCACACTCATCAGTGCCGATGACGCCGACCGCTATCACAAGCCCATGCTGTCGGTCGCCCTATCTCAAGGCAAGGGACGAGCCGAACTGGTGCGTGCCACGGGCAGTCAGTCCGCCCTTGATAATAACGTACGCCTACTTGCCAACACCTACGTCACCAACATTGACACCCACACCCAGAGCCTGCACACCACCCGTGGCACGGTGTATTATGATAAGCTCATTCTTGCCATCGGTGCCAGCCCTGCCTATCCGCCCACCATCGCCAAAGAGATGGCATGGCACGTCAATCACTTGGAGCGGTTTGACGAACTCAAATCTCGCCTAACCACCCCCAAGCACGTCGCCATCATCGGGGCAGGCATGATTGGCACTGAGCTGAGCGAAGATTTGATAAAGGCAGGTCACAAGGTCAGTCTCATTGACGTACACCCCAGACCTTTATCCGCCCTACTGCCTGCCGTGGCGGGCGAGCGGATTTTAAATGCCATCGAAGCCCTTGGGGTAAATTGGCTTGGTCATAGCATGGTCAAAGGCGTAAATGCCACCGCACACGGCTATGAGATTGACTTATTTGACTGCGACAGCGAGACGGTCAGTCCCTTGTTGGTCGATGAAATCATCGTCGCCACAGGACTTCACGTTCACGAACGCCTGCCCTTGCGTGCCAATCTGACCTTTAACAAACACACAGGCATTGCTGTCAATCCCCAAACCCTGCAAACGAGCGCGCCTGACATCTACGCCCTAGGCGACTGTATCAGCATTGATGGCGTGCCTTGTCGCTATGTCGCCCCCCACCGCTCACAGGCGAGCGTGATTGCAGGGCAAATCATCCAGCAAGACGGGCAAAGCACCATCTACAAACACACCCCACCGATGATTCGCCTAAAAAATAAATGCATCAGCGTCACCGCCAACGGTCTACCCAAAGGCGTGGGCGACTGGCATGTGCTTAGCGATGATGAAAACGGGCTTGTGTTAGAGATGAGAGAGCATGGCAATGTCATGGCGACAGCAACGATAAAATCACCATAGCAAGCAAAAATAAAAAATACTAAAATAAAAAAATTGGGGCGATGATTTGCCCCTTTTTTATTAGGGCGTGTTGAACTTTGGTATTTGCAATGAAAAATGAGAAAAATCGCATGTTTTTCAAGGAAAAAACGCAGGCTGATAGTCATTCTATCAGACAAGTTTTTGAC
>ERZ1023425.115-NODE-115-length-17969-cov-11.802836_pt1 | contig 17969 bp, 17 predicted proteins | sample MGYA00380514_ERZ1023425 | MGnify/ENA primary metagenome ERZ1023425 (study PRJEB33173, sample SAMEA4830391) | metagenome | study: EMG produced TPA metagenomics assembly of the PRJEB25223 data set... | reverse complement strand
TAGTCAGCGACTTTTTGGTGGACGATAGCAAGTTCTTTGTCGGTCAAACCATGTATGATATCCACCGTGTTAGGGTCTCGGCTATCGTTAATCATCTTATCAATTTTGGCGGTTTTGGTGCGTTTATCGTTGATAATCAGCGTAAAATGCGTGATGATTTTGCCTATTTTTTCCTGTTCAAAGGTTAATTCAAATTCGCCTTGTTCGTTAATTTCTTTTATAACAGGAGTCAAAACATATCTCTTGAAATCATTAACTGCACCATACTTGTTAATACAGCCAAAAAAATCTTTCCATTCATCAACCACCATTGTTACTTTTGGGTATTTTTTACCATGTGGCGGCTTTGAACCAGCTCGTTTACAACACAATTCATAAAGGCGTTTTGTATGAAAACGCTTTAAGTCTATGGTTTTTTCGTAGGGGTATTTGGTATAAGCTTCCCCTGTTTTTTGAATTAAATATGCCAAAACATCTGAAAACATCAAATAAATAAAACCGCTCTTTTCTTGGTAGGCTACCGCCTGCACCCAATTAGCGTGCAAGTCTAACAACTCATAATCACCTTTTGGGCGTGCTACACTGTACGGGTCTTCTTCCCCTACCAACTTCTTCAAACCATCTTTATAAATTTTGGCTTTAAAAGTTCGTTTTTGTAGCCTTTTCGCTGTCTCAGCCAAAACTTCATAGGCATAATTTTCATTAATTTGATTGGCAATCGCAAACTCTTTGGCAGAGATAAAAACCTGCTTACCGCCAACGCCTTGACTAAATAGCTTGTTAATTGCCAAAGTCATTAAATCGTGTTCGGCTGGCGACAAGTCAAAAGCACCTTCAACCAACGCATTTGATTTAAAAATTTCAATTTCTTTGCCTTCAACATAAAAGCTGGCATTTTGGACAAAATCGGACATAACCACTAACCATATTCAAAAATTAGGTTCATTGTATCAAACGGAAATTATGTAATCAATTCCTTTTACGGAAAAAAAAATATAATTCCGTTTGATTTCAGGGGTTTCTCCGTTTGATTTCAGGGGTTTCTCCGTTTGATTTCAGGGGTTTCTCCGTTTGATTTCAGGGGTTTCTCCGTTTATAATCATGTAAACTATTGATTTTAAAAAGAAAAAACGCCCCTATAATATAATAATATATAATAATTAAATAATACCGTCCTCCTTTCGTTAAAATTTTCAATTTTAACCCTAAAAACCACTTTCTTTTGTCTTTTCAACAGATAAAAACCATAGTAAAATTAACAAAAAATAGTAAAGGGCAAGCATACGCAGAGTTACTCCATTTCATTTCGTAACCTGCGTGCTTGGCAGGGGCAAGCCCCTACAACCCCCTCCAAGTGCCAGTTGTCTTGGTTTATTTGTAGTTGTTTTTGTCTCTGTAGAGTACGCCCTTTTATACTGTAGTCTATAATTTATTTTGTTAGACAAATTTCTATAAAAATATGGTAGGTTTATGTCGCCCAAAATCATCAGAAAAAACCAGGTTATGCTTAGATTTAGTGATGCTGAGTTTGAGCAGATTAAGCACCTGCATGACTCGCATGGTCCGCTTGCAGTTGCGTTAAGAAATCATGCACTTAATCGAGAATCTGTCGTTCGTCAAAGTTATGTGCGTGCTCATTTTGCACCCATCGATCCAGCCTTTATCCGTCAAATTGCAGGTGCGATGTCTAACATCAATCAAATTGCAAAGCTTGCTAATACGTATAGAAATGATATCGAGAAGCTACAAATAGTTGCAGCACTTGCAAATCTTGAAAATCAGCTAAATCAATTGCTAGAAATTGGTTATAGTCTAAGCGAGATTAAGCAATGATTGTAAAGTTTTTCAAGTCGCTCAATCGTACAAAAGCAAGTCCTGGTAATGCTATCAAGTATCTAGCCGGCAGCCTGGACGGCTCAATCACGCGCGATGGCGCAAGGCTGGTCAGAGGTGATCATATGCTATCGCTTGCACTTGCTGAATCAATCGATAGAAAAAATCAATTCACGGTCGGATGTCTAAGCTTTAAAGAGCAGAACTTAAGCGAGTCAGTTAAGCAAAAAATCATGTCAGATTTTGAAAAAACGCTTATGCCCGGGCTACAGGAAAACGAATACAACATCAGCTGGATAGAGCATAAAGACAAGGATCGTTTAGAATTAAATTTTTTTATACCGCGCACTGAGCTAACGACAGGGACTGATTTACAGCCATTTTTTGCTGCTGTAGATATGAAGAAAGTTAATCTTTGGAAAGACTGTATCAACATAGAACACAAGCTACACGCTCCTCAGGATGAGCCGCAGTTTACGAGCTATCAGCCCCACTGGTACAGGACAACAAATAATAAAAGCGTGCAAAATGCGGGCGAAATTAAGCAATATTCAAATGATTACTTCACTGAAAAAGTTAAACTTGGTGAGATTAATAGCCGTCTTGATATTATTGAGTTTCTAAAAGACGCAGAATTGCAGCCTAAGCCTTCAAAAAACTACATTTCAATTCTACCACCGCCAGCGGATGAGCATTCAAAGCCAAAACGTGTCCGACTCAGCGGCAACATTTTTGGAGAAAATGCAGATGAATTTATTCGAGAAAGCAGAACAAAAACAACAACAAAATATCACGAACGCAACAAAGACAAGCTTACAGATTTTCGAGCAGAGCTTGCACAGCTTATCTCAAGAGACGCTCAACGCAATCAAAGCAGATATGCAGCGAGCAGAAAGCGAGCTCAAGCAAGAGCTGAAAAACAGAGTGCAGAGCTTACAATCTCAAATGATTCAAGAGTTCAACAAACAAACAGAGCAGAGCTTGGAACAGCATCAGCAGAGCTTACAAGCACTCAGCAGCGACATAGACAACAGCTTACAAAAGATACAGCAATTCAAACAGCAAGCAACGCAAATACAAAGTATCACACAGTCAGCACAGAAATCAGCACAGCAGATGAGCTCAGCAATCGAAATGACAAAACACGTGAAAAAAGCACTGCTACCGCTGTCAATTGTGTTCATGATTTTGATTATAGCAACGATAACAACGCTTTATATGCTAAGCAGTCAAGCGAACAAGCTATCACAAACGAAAGCAGAGCTTGCACAGTACAAAGATCAAGCCCAGATGTATCAAATCATCATGAATCAAAAGCACACGATACAGCAGCAAACACAGCAGATCGAACAGCAGAACGCAGCTCTCAGACGTATTCCGTCGCAGATCAGCTCACAGAGCCGCCCCCAGCAGTACCAGCAGTAAAAGTAAAACAGGCGTCAACAAATGAAAAAAATCTATCAGTTTACGACAGAATACGAAACGCAGTTTCTGACAGAATTTCAAGAGCTATTAACAGCTTTCGAGAGCTTACAGAACGAACACAAGAAACTATTGAGCGAGTACACGACGATTGCGGAACGCAACAAAAATGGCAACCATTGTTTGACAGAGCAGACGCAGAAACTTCAGAAGCTGAACGAAACGATCAAAAATTACGACGAGAAAAACAAACGCGCGATCGATATTTGGAATCAGAGAGCAGAATCACAAGAGAATTTAGCAGATACGCTAGAGAGTCAGAACAATATGATCGACGTGCAGAAGAAACAGCTCAATTCATTGCAAAATATACTAGATACAATGACTATAAATCATCAGAACGAGATAAACGACTTAAAACAGATACATCAGCAGCAGATCAATACATTGACAGAACGGCACAGAGAAATCATAGCGAAGACAAACGAGAAGATCAGCGGTTATCAGAAAGAGATCGAACGTTTAGAGAATATCACAATGACACGCAACAGACAGATCAATACATTGACAGAACAGCAAACGATATTAAAAACACAGATCAATACATTGCAGAGCGTGAACAAGAATCAAGAACAGCAGAAGAGTACATTAAACAGCTTAATCAGTACATTCAAGCGATTAATCAGCAAAGATTAGACGCTGAAAAAGCAGCTGAACAACAGCGAGAAGCAGCAAAACAAGAGCAGAACAGATTGGCAGCGATTGAAGCCAAGCGAGAGCGAAAAGAAAGAGAGTATTCAAGCCCAAGCCCGTTTGATTGAATTTCAATTTTGTTTGATAAATGGGTCTGTGTTACTATCGTAGATATAGAAAAACCCACCATCAAGGTAGGTTTTTCGCTTAATACTAGGGGGTAGGCTTGCGCCCTCAATAAACCCTAGCGTACTTTATTATTGTAAGGATTTTAATGTATGGAATCAAGTCTAAATTATGAAAAAATAAAGAGTTGTTTATCAGCTGCTCGGCTATCTAGTTACGAAAAATTGGCAAGAAATGACGAAGAAGTGTTGTTGCTATATGTGTGGAACTTAAAGATTTCTAGCTCTTTAATGGCTTGCTTATCACTATGTGAGGTTGTTGTCAGGAATGCCGTATCAAAAGCTTTGGAACAAGAATTTGGCAAGGACTGGATTATTAATGAACGATTCAACCGTTCCATTATAAAGCCGCGTAGAATGGATCTAGAAAAGGCGGTGGGGCGTAAAAATAATACAGATCAGGTAATACCTGAACTACCCTTTGTATTTTGGCAGAGTTTATTTACCAAGCGTTTTGATAATTTTTGGGTTGATAAAATTGATCAAGTATTCCCATATATCGGTACTAAAGATTACCAAAAATTACGCTTGAGCATTTATCAAGATTTAGAAGATTTGCGAAAAATACGTAATCGTATCGCTCACCATGAACCCATCTTTCATCAAGACCTATTGGCTGAGTATCAAAAAATACTCAGAATTATTGGTTATTGTTGCCAAGATACAGTTGTATGGATTGAAAGTTGGCAGACATTTACCGAAGTACTACAAAGCAAGTCTAAATAGCTTTTGGTTAGTGTTAAGCTTATCCTATCTTGCAAATAAATCTACTCGATCACTTTCTATCGGTCGTTTATTAAGCCTGATTTGCGTTATAATCGTCAAAAATAGCAAAGATGATTTTACTCTACTACCACCCTGCAAAAAACGCATATAGAGCGTTACACGCGCAAATATCGCTATCTGATCTTGCAGCGAGAAAAAAAGCGGGCAAATTGTAGTTAAAAAATTGCACCAAATAAGCCATAATCAGATATTAGCCCACCCCCGTCGGGCTAATGAGCTTATTGCAGAACAACAAAAAGCCCTAGACAAGGGCTTTGGGCGGTAGGTTATTAAACCATTTAAGTGATTTTGTTATATCAATTGCGTTTAGTCACAAACAATCTTCATCATCGCTTAGTTAAGCTTATTCAAGTTGTTAAAGTGCTCGGATTTGCTATTATTGAGCTGCGCTACTATTTTTTTTGCATAAATTGGAGATATCCATTCTTTCTTGATAGTCTGCACTATTTAACCGATCGGGTATGGGTATATGTTGTGCAAAACGTGCACAATTAGGGTTATACAATTCATAACGATCTACATTATTTTTTTGAACAGGATTGGTAGAACATCCCACTATTGCTAAACAAATAAATATCCATGCTAAACCTATTGTCTTTACCATTTTTTAGTAATTCCAACCATAATCCCTCTATCTCCCCAATGAGTTCTCCCATCAATACGAGCTACATTTATATTTGCTGATGCACTAATCCCTTGGTTGTTAACATTATAACCAATATTAAAACTACCATATGACAATCCATTAGGATTAATTGCGCCTATGCCATTGACTGACCAACGACTGCCACCACTTATTGATCTAACTTCATCTAATAATAATTCACGCATAATATATTCCTTTATTTAATATAGAAACGTTGCCATTACAAGCCAAGGCAATGGGTAACTTTTTATATTTCATAGTAAAATCTTAGTACATTAAATAGTATCTGTCAACATATGTTATTAATTAAATTTTTATAACTTTATGTTAGAATTGGTAATTAGTATATATTGAATAATTTATTAACCAAGGTTCAGTACCCAATCAGCGCTCTTAATCGTTTCAGGCCTGTGTGCTATCATTACTCGTGTGATACCTAGTGATTTAATCATTTCATTAATCTGATACTCTTTTTTAACATCCAAATGACTTGTTGCTTCATCTAAAAATAAAATTTTTGGTCTACGATATAGGGCACGAGCAATAAAAATTCTTTGTTTTTGACCTCCTGATAGTACATTGCCCATATCACCTACGAGTGTTTGATAGCCCATAGGCATTGCCATGATTTCATCATGAATGCCTGCCATAATGGCACATTGTTCCACCCATTCATTGTCTATCTTATCATCAAAAAAGCTGATATTTTCAACTAAAGAGCCTGCAAATAGTGTGTCATCTTGACTAACACAGGCAATAATATCACGGGCATTTAGCTCTGCCATGCTGTGGTGAACCTTGCCTGCAATTTTAATCTCTCCTGATTTGGGCGTAAGTTCACCCATAAGTAAGCTCATCAGTGTACTCTTTCCACAACCTGTTGCCCCAACGATGGCTACCGATTCTTTATCTTTGATGTGAAAACTTAAATTGTCAATAATGTAGGGTTCGTCATCATTATAAGCAAAGGATAGATTGTTTACTTGTATATCATACACCAGTTTATCTTTTGGCTCTATTGGGGATAGATAGTCATTTTTTTCTGTTTTTTCTAAAACAATATCTGCTAACCTTTCACCATGCAAGTTTAACATTTTTACTTCAATAAATTTATCTATTAGATTGCTCACTCGTCCACCAAACTGGTTTTTATAGGCGATAAATGCCATTAAAATGCCAACTGTAAAAGTACCATCAATGACTAAGTTTGCACCTAAATAAATAATAATGAGATTTTCAAAACCAAAGATGATACCATTAATAAATCCAAACATAAGCCCTAATTTTTGGGTATAAAGTCCTGCATTGATGGTATTAACAAATAAGGTAAGCCATGTACTCTTTCTTATATCTTCCTTATTAAAACGTTTAATAGCACGAATACCGCGCATAGTCTCCATAAAATGCGTACTCTGCTTAGCTGCATGTATAATTTGCTCTTCGGTAGCTTGCTTTAGGGGTGTATACCAGAGAAAGCGCAGGAGTCCATAGATTATCATTGCACCTACTGCAATCCATGCCAGAGTTGGGCTATAAAAGAACATTAATACAAGTGTAAATACTGTCATCACACTATCTAAGACAACGGTTAAAAAAGTTGTGGTCAGCGTAGACTGAATGCTATCAATTGCTCCAAAGCGAGAAATAATATCGCCCAAATGCCTTTTTTGAAAAAACTGGCTGGGCAGATGTGTTAAATGATGAAAAACGTTAGCTTTCCATTGGATGTTGAGTGTAGTAGAAATATACATACTTATCCATGACTGAAGCAAGCTTGTCAGTTGTGTTAAGAGCATTAATATACCAAAACCGATAACAAGCGTGGTTAATAAATCCTTGTCAGCCGACACAATGGCATGATCAATCACCCACTGCATAAAAAATGGGCTGGTTAGTGCAAATACTTCTAATACTAATGCTAAAATCAATATCTGACCTAAGGATTTGTAAAGTCCTTTTATCTCACCAATCAGTTTGGATAAACGAATATTGGCCTTATCTTCTTTTTTCTCAAAATCACTATCCGCCCATACCTCTAGGGCTATTCCTGTAAAATGATCTGATGCCTCTTGAAGGGTCATTAGTCTTTGTCCAGCACTTGGGTCTAAGATGGTAATTTTAGTTTTGGATACAGATTTTAATACCACAAAGTGATTCATATCCCAATGCAGAATACACGGCGTACGCAGCTGATTAAGCTCATTCAGTTTCAGCCTTAAAGGGCGCGTGCTAAGCTTCATTTGCCCAGCAATCTTAATAAGCGTGTGCAAAGTTGCACCTTTTTGAGAAATAGGATATTTTTGGCGCAAACTCCATAAATCAGTAAGATACCCATGATAATGAGCTATCATAGCAAGACAGGCTAGACCACATTCAGCAGATTCGGTTTGTAAAAGTACAGGTAGTCTGGCTGATAAACCAAAATTAATATTCTTTAAAAAATCCATGGTTAAGATTATCCATAAAAACTTTGACAACAAAAAAAGGTGCAATTGCACCTATGACAAATTGATTGATTTAAATTTTACCTGTGAGACTATATAGCGGTTCAAGCACCCATTCATATAATTTGCGTGTTTCATGCATGACATCACCCTCCAAGGTCATGCCAACTGCTAGGGGTAGTTCTTTGCCGTAGGCTGTTATGGTTTGCTTATCTAAATGTGCTTTGATGACATACATCGGTTCATTGGCGATTTGTTCAGTGGCTGATACTGTGCCAATGGTGGGTAAATTTTGTCCTGCATGAGCAGTTTTGGCAACAGAGATAATACGCCCCTTAGCATGTCCAAATTTCTGATAAGGATACGCTACATAGCGAAGCAATACTTCATCATCCGTCTTAACAAAACCAATAGCACGACTCGGTACATACATCACTGCAATCAAATAGCTGTCATTAGGTAGGATGCTTACAAGTGACTGACTACTATCCACAAATTGCCCCACATCGGCATGAGCGACACTTGCCACACCATCTACTTGGGCTTTGATAATCAAAGTATCGTTGGCTTGGTTTTGAATGCTATCGCTTTTGTTGTCAGACAATGTGCGTTCATATTGTAGAAGTGTTGTTCTATGTTCATGTTCTAGACGGGATAAGGCGATGGTTTGCTCTTTGATTTGCTTAGCAATCATCTCCTTTTCTCGCTCAAGGGCGGTCAGACTATTTAACTGTGTATTGTATGCCATTGTTTGTGATTCTAGTTCTTGCTTAGATACAGCCTCACTTTGCATAGCAAATTCATATCGTGTTAAAGTCTCTTTGGCAATGGCAACTTGATGGGTTTGTAGCTCTATTTGAGCTTGTAGTTTATCCATGTCTACTTGTAGACGCTCTATAGTATTTGCAATATTTCTTTTTTCGGCAGCTTGAGCTTGCTTGGTGCGAGTGATTTCATGTTCTATCAGCTGTCTTTTAAAGGCGAGCTCTTTATCTATAATACTTTGTACATTACCTGCATCGGTATGACGAGTAGTAGAGATTTTATATAGCATATCTCCTGCCTTAACCGCCTGACCTTCTGATACATATTTTTCTATAATAACTCCTGCTGTTGTGGTATAGACTTGTACCAATCCTTTGTCAGGAATCAGCTGACCTTTGACTGTGCTGCGTTTGGTGTACTCGCCCCATACCAAAAATATCATTAGTACAAGCCCTGCCATAAACGCACAAAACGTCAAAAAAGCAAAGCTAATCGGCGTTACTATCACAACCTTACCTGCCCAATCTATTTTTTGGGCGGATAGGGCTTCAGGGCGGAATAGACTAGACATGATAGGTATTATGATTTATGAGTAAATTCATCATAAACCTTACCAATCAAAAAATTAGAGAGTACTATCATAAGAAATAATACAAGCATGTATGTAGCCATCACTAAAATAGCATTATCAGGAATTATATCATTGTAATTTTGATAAACCGCTTTTGATGATGCAAAAAATAATAGAATGGTTAAGATTTTAAATACAGTCATCACCTTATCGCGCATTTTATAATTCCTATACCTTAAATTATTCATCATTATAAAGAATAATATTGTTGGTGGTTACAAATATAATTTAAAAAGATTGCTTAGTGGATTTTTTTTAACATTAGCATATATTTTATCAAGTAAGGTTAAAGTCAAAAATATAGCAATAGCTAATACCACAATGGTAATCATTGCGTAATTACTTAACATATTTGGTATATATCAAATAAGCTTAAAATAACGATGGCACGCAAAAAGAATATCATATAAAATTCTCACCATTATTAATTAATGACTTAGGTCTATTAAATAATCATCTTATGTTTAGTATGATATATCCCATTCTCAACTTTATTTAACTCATTGGTTTTTTATCAAAAAATGAATTTTTGTAAGTTGGGCGGAAGAATAGAACCCAACAATTTTTTGATAAGTTTAAGTAAAATCAATAACTTAAAATTTTTGGTTTCGCTATTGCGGAGCCACAACCATTACCATATTCTGTTATCAATACAGATAAAATAAAAGAATTTAAATCTGACATTTCTAAAGTAATAATTGTCATCTTTTTGTCTATAATATTAATCCGTGTGATAGCTGCCGATTTTAATTTCTTGATTTATGCTTAATTTAAAATATTCTAAAAAAATTAGCGAGATTGCGACTTAGTCTTAATCATTTTTTTTGATATCTTAGAAGAAATAATCATTATAAATATAAACAATAACCATGAACTTGCATTTGATAAATCAAATAAATATTTAATAAACATATATATCAAGAAGCCTACTGTGAATGAAACCCATCCGAAATCACTAACAATATTTTTTAATAATTTTTTCATTTAAGGTAGTCCTCCAGAATACTCTAATTCGTAAGATTCAGCAATTTTTCTATATTTACGATACCATTTCCAATCAAAATTTTCTACATAATGTCCAATAACTGTACCAACTTCCATACCTTTTGTTCCACCAAGCCTTTGTCCAGCAATACCTCCTATTAGAGCGCCCCAACCAGGCGGTTTTGATAAATCTGTTTTTGGTAATCCCAAAGACCGATTACCGCTATCCCCATAATTATTCCCAGACTGATCTGTTGCGCCACCAGATACCATCTTGATTTGTTCAATGCTTAATTCAAACATAAAGTTACTCCTATTGACAGTAATAAATTAAAGTATTAACTCAATAATATCCAATTGTGCCATTTTGGCTATTGCCAACCTAACATCATTGGATATACTGTTATCGGTTACCTGCAAAAGATTGCACAAACTAATTGGCTCATATTGCATAATTTGCTTAAGTAAATATTGACTATCGTCATTGATATTAATCTTTAAGCCATTGGCAATGACATAGCCTTTTTCAAGTGTTCTACCATCTACAATGTTAGATACAATCAATGCATCATCAGGAATGTCATTTGCGTCAGCATTGGCATTACCAAACAACTGCATATTAAAAGCACTGTCGCTGCGATAGTTCGCCATATGTTCTTGCATGAATTTATCATAAACCACAGGGTCTGTCATGATGGCAGACAATTCATTGCAAGCTTGTATAATATTATCTTTGTCACTTTCCCAGTCAGACAAATTGTATCTTAAGGGTAGGATGTTTGGTGTTTGCTTGACTAGCCACTGCATATAGTCATAGCCTGTTGGGGCAAATGTTCCTATCGCCAAATGGAATGTCTTGCAACCCATTGGAACAGGATTGTGCCACCACCCACGTGGGATATATAGCACATCACCAGCTTCCAATACAATCTCCATATCAGGTATAGTTGGCTCTGGTACATCCACATCTTTGGACTGTTGCATATATAACGGGCTTTCAAAATTGGGTTTGTATAACGCCCAGTGTTTTTTGCCCATCAGTTGCACTGCAAACACATCGCGAGTATCCCAATGGCTTTTAAAAGAAGCATCACTACCAAACGCCAAGTAGCCACTTACAACGGTTGGTGCTTGTACAAAATGGGAAATTTGTTTTGCCAAACCGTCTACAAAAGGTTCATTGTTAATGCGATTATAAACAATGGTTGCACCATGCTTCATATGATGATAAATGGCAGATTTAATAAAACGATAGCGAGTACGCCCCATGTCATCAAAGCTTTCTACATACTCAGAAATGGGTACGATTTCACCCTTTCTAAGGCGAAAAAGCTCATCTGTGGGATTGGCTCGCTGATATAATTCGTTGATTTGCTTCCAAGTAATATTCAAATCTTTGACTGCGCCCTTGAATACTTTGGGTGCTTGGTATAGCACTTGCTGCCTAAAATCTTGAGATGACATACCAAGATCTATGTGCATATAATACATCCCTATTAAATTAAATTAAATTAAAACATTTTATAAAAATTTTTATCATTATATTCAAATAAAGGCAATTTGACAACACAGAATAACAAAAGCCCTAGATAAGGGGATAAAAATTGGGATTTTGGGCGTTGATTTTCTAGTTACCCCTACAAGTTTTGTATTTGCTAAAATTTTTGATTTATCATATTGCAGATAAAGAAAAACCCACCATAAGGCGGGCTTTTCGCTTAATACTAGGGGGTAGGCGTAAGCCCTCAATAGACCCTAGCAAACAGTAATATTTTAAGGCTTTATCTCTATGAAATCAAGTGAAAATTATCCAAACATCAAAAACGCTTTATCACATCCACGCCTTGCCACCTATGAAAAATATACCCAAAACACCGAACAGGCATTAAGTTTGTATCAATGGAATTTGCAAATATCGTCCGCCTTGTTTGAGTGTTTGGCGGTGTGTGAAGTGGTTATTAGAAATGCCGTTGCCAATGCCATACAAGCTGAACATGGTGCAGATTGGGCTTTCAATGTGCGATTTGTCCGAAGTATGCAACAAAACCGTCGAAATGAACTCCTAAACGCACGTCAAGAAACCACAGAACAGACCATTTGTGAATTGCCGTTTGTGTTTTGGCAGGGATTTTTTACTGTTCGCTTTGATGATGAAATTTGGAAAAAGCATTGGGCGGTTGCCTTGCCCAATGCCAAGCACGCAGATTTACAAGCGATGCGAACCGAAGTATTTGAGAACCTAGAAAAAATCCGCAAGCTAAGAAACCGCATTGCCCACCACGAACCCATATTTAACCGCAATCTACAAGGCGATTACAAGCGGATTATCAAAATTATTAGCTACTGCTCACAAGATACCGCAGACTGGGTAAAATCGTGTCAAAGGATTGATGAATTATTAAAAATCAAGCCTATACTCCCATAACTTGCTTAAACGCTCCACGATACATTAAATCTTTGTGGGACGAGCCATTTTTGACAGATTTATCAAAAAATTGCTTTAAAAATGGCTCAATAGTACGCCCAACTTCATCAATAATCCGAGTTTGTTCATCTTGGGGTAGCCTCTCAAAATAAGCGATGAATTCAGCATTTTCAGCTTCTTGGCGTTGTTTTTCTGCTTGCTCTGCTAGTTTGGCTTGTTTTTCACGCTCCGCTTGCTCCTTGCGTGCTAGGCGTTCATTTTCGGCTTTTTGCAACTGCTCATAATGTTCATCAAGCCCCCAACGATCGGCAATGGCTTTTTGCTCAATGTTTTTTCTATGAAAATCGTTCACTAATTCGCCCTTACTCTCCAAATGGACGATATAGTCAGCGACTTTTTGGTGGACGATAGCAAGTTCTTTGTCGGTCAAACCATGTAAAATGCTTGGGATGTTGGGGTCTTTATCTTTGCTTTCAATTTGTGCTTTATTGGGTCTTTTATCTTTGATTTTTACGATTAAGTGTGTGATTGTTTTACCTAGTTTTTGTTGTTCAAGGGTTAATTCAAAATCCCCTTGTTTATTTACCCCCTTAATCGCAGGTTCAATAACCCATCTTTTGAATTCAGCAATTTTGCCATATTTATCAGATAATCCAAAGAAGTGTCGCCAATCATCCACGCTTTTTTTGCAATAACCAATTTTTACCCACTTACAAGCCATTTCATACATTCGCTTCATGGGTGTAATATTCATGTCTATGGTTTTATCGTAAGGATAAGCTGTGTAATCAATCTCACTATTATCAATCAAATACATCACATCATCGCTAAATCGAAAATAGACAAATGACCCCTCTTCGCTGTAACCCACTCTATTCACTAGTTTGATATGGAGTTTCATTTTGGCATAATTGCCGTGCTTTGGCTTAGTACCAATAATCACATTTGAATGGTATCTGTCAGAATTTAGGGCTATATCTGTTCGTTGTTCCTGCGTTAGCCGTGAAGTAGCCTTGAAGTCATAGTAAGCATCACACCGTATGGACGCATTTTCAAGCTCCAAAACAGCCTTTAGATAGATTTTAATGATAAATTCGTCAATGGGCATGGCTTATCCTCTAATCTTTTTGGTCTTTGATTAAAGTTTAAGTTCATGCCTTCTTTGTTTCAATCTCTCTTAAAGGTGTTGAGAGTGGGGTTTATTTTAATCATCTTAACTATCCTTTGACTGATACTCTTGGACAATCATAGAAATCACAACGGTAGCAAATGCACCTTTTGGTAGTCTAAATTCAAGATATAACTCATCGCCTGACCGATTCCAAATCAGATCATACACCATCAGCCGAAGTGGGCGGTATGTCAATTTGGCACCGATTTTTATCAATCCTTGGTAGAGTGTTTGGTTGTGATGATGATTAAGCAGTGTATCATAAAGCATCCGAACACTGCTACAGTCACGCCGATCACCGATACCAATGAGTGGTGCAGTTGGATGAATGTCACACTGTTTGACTCGGGTTTTCACATCATCTGTTGGCATATTTTGAAAAATTGAACCTGTGCCCTCTAAATTAAAAATATCACCCAAAAGTGCCTGATTCCATGTGCCATCAGCCACACGCTTGCCCAGCATGGCATTAAACAGAGCACTTCTGGCGGCTGATATCAGCAGTCCATCTTTTTCGGCAAATTTTTTGTGGGGACGATAGGGCTGATCACTCATCAGCTGGCTTTCAAAAAAACTGTGAGCCTTGTCAAGATTTTTACCATCGATGCCAAACCTTTGTTCACCAAAATAATTTGGCACACCGCCAGATTTGATACGCTCAAGCGTCTCATCGATGGCATCGATATCACCGTTAAGATGACGCAGGCGAATGGCAAAATGATTGTATTTGTGCGTACCTCGGTTGAGTTTGCGACTATGCCAAATCAGATGATTGAGCATGAAAGATTCGTCATCATTCAGATATGCTTTGGCAAAATTTTCCAAAGAAGTCTTTGGTATCGCCTTAGTGGGTAGGCGAATGCTAAACCATTGATGCGTTCTTGCGTGCCGATCTTTAAGTCCAGAGTAGCCGACATCACGCATAGGTACGCCCGCCCAATTGGCAAGCAGCTTTACGACATAGGTGGTATTTAGATTTATCTTGGTGATGTGTAGCCACAGATGCTCGCCGTTGCCTGAGTGTTCGATGTCCAAAATCTCAGTAACGATAAAGTCATTAGGCGTACTTTTAAAATCGGCGTGTAAAATGGGCGGCTGCCAAGGCAGTGGTAAAGTTATTGGGTTCATAAATCACTTTTTGGTTATTTTGCTTTTTGGTTATTTAATGATATCAAATTGATAAAAGCTTCGGTATGTGGTTGCCATTGGGTGTATCGGAATCTTATGATCGCTGTCCTGACGGCAACCCATTTTAAATGGCAAAATCAGTCACGATAACTAAAAAATCATGTATGCCATAAGGCTAACAGATGAAAACCATTAAGATGAAGATTACCAAGAAGTGGCCAAATTCCAATTTATCATCAATAAAAACCTTGGTCAAACCGTTGATTTGAATCAGGTTTTTATTATCTGATTTGGTGATACTATGCTAATTATCAGATGATATGGCATTGGTTTTGAGCAGTTTGGCGGCAGTATTACCCATCTTATTGACATCAACACTGATACTCTCTTGGCTTAGTATATCACCGCTTTTGGCATGTAAAGCGATAATTTGAGCACAGGGCAGGTTAGCATCTTGGGCGAGTAGACCTGCCAGCATGCCAGATAATACATCTCCCATGCCAGCGGTTGCCATGCCAGCATTACCCAAGGTGCAGATACTGATATTACCTAAAGTATCAATACTCAAAGAATTTGCTCCTTTTAAAATCCACCGTCCGCCATAGCGATTTTGTAGCTGAATAATGGCAGCCATACGATCGGCTTCAACTTGTGTTGCACTGATACCCAAAAGTCGCCCAGCTTCGGCGTGATGTGGTGTACCGATACAGTGATCAGGCAGGCGAGATGGTGGCTGATTTGCCAAATGCCATAGTGCATCGGCATCGAGTATGATTGGTATATGGTGCGTCATTAGTATTGCCAGCCACTTTTTAAAAATACTCTGAGCCCAGTCATCACGCCCAAGCCCCATGCCAAAGCATATCGCAGTCATCCCAGCAAGCTGTGTTTGGTCGATCTTATCGATATGCCCAAGCATCAGATTGGGGCTTTTGCTGATGATTGCGGTATGGTGATTGGGATGTGTCATGACTGTTACTCGACCTGCACCGACTTGAATGGCAGCTTCAGCACTCATCAAGGCAGCACCGCCCATGAGTGCAGAGCCACCAATGACCATAACCGAACCAAAGCCGCCTTTATGCAGATGACTGCTGTGTCTGGTTCTGTTGGGTAGGCTGGGCAAGCGGTTATTTATGATAGCAATTGGCTCAAGTAACACATCAGTGGGAATTAACGGATGATTGATGATACGCCCAACATAGTTTTTGGCATGACCCATGAATAATCCAGCTTTATACGCCATCAGGCACAGCGTCATATCTACCTGTGTCGCACAGGGCAGAGGCATACCAGTATCAGGATGTAGCCCTGAGGGTATATCAATAGCGATTTTGATGCCTTTCATGGCATGATACTGCTCAATGATGGTACACCAAATATCATCCAATGGGCGTGTCAAACCATCGCCAAATAATGCATCAATATGTATATCAGCTTTGATGGGCGACTGTAAAATAGGTAAATCAGCAGCAACTACATCTTGATAAGCCCAAATAGCATCATCGCTCTTAGCAGGCAAGGCAGGGTAGATGGACACATGATAATGCTCCGACAAGTATACCCCAAGTAAATAACCATCACCGCCATTGTTGCCAACGCCGCACCAAATACAAATAGAGCTATCAGGCTTTAGATGAGCTTTTAGTGTATTAGACATCATCAGTGCTGCTTGCTGCATCAGCCCAAAGCTGCTATTACCAAGCCCAACCCAACGATTCTGCCAGTCTTTGACTGCATTTACTGTATAGATGGGCGTTGGGAAATGATGCATGATGAGTACCTTTTAATCAGGTTGCAACTTGTTGGGTGATGATTGGTGGCACACCATTTGCCATCAAAATATCACTTGGTATGCCACTATGAAAGCGTAGCTCATCATCAGGCGACTGTATCAGCTCACATTCAATGTCACGAAAAAAAGCCACTCGCTCATCAATGCTGTCATCTGTGATGGAGCGAGCCAACATTAAGTAATCTTCATAATGACGGCTTTCTGATTTGAGTAAATACTTATAATAGCGTGCCAGTTTTTCATCATCAATCACCTCTGACAACGCCCCAAATCGCTCACATGATCGAGCTTCAATGAATGCACCAATAATCAGCACATCTACCATCGCAGCAGGTTCATAGGTGCGTTTATGCTTCAAAAGTCCCTTAGCATAGCGACCTGCAGGCAGATAATGCCAATCAATGTTACGCTCTTTCATTAATGATAAAACTTGCTCATAGTGCAGCATCTCTTCACGCACCAATTGAGCCAAACGCTCTTGTAAAGTGCGATGAAATTCATAACGAAAAATCAGATTCATCGCTGTGCCTGCCGCTTTTTTCTCACAATTGGCATGATCTTGAAGTAGTAGTGGTAGATGTTCACATGCCAAGTTTAGCCAACGCTCCGAGGTGCGACAGCCCAAAAACTCATGGATATGGCTAATGTCTGTCTTGGCACGCGCGTGGGTCGTGATGACTGTTAAGTCATCTTCAGGGGCGGTGATTGCTTCACTCATATATCATCCAAAATGTCATAAATAGATTTATTATACCATAGCTTAATTACCCAAATGACAGCCAAATACCTAAAGTTTTATACTCAAACTTATCAATGTAAAAGTTTTGGGCAATTCATTGAACAATATATTTATAATCGTTACAGTTATGCAATATTTTTATATTCATATTATGCTTACCATATAAAATTAAGTTTACAAATGTTTTATTTGTCAAGATTTTTAGGTTGGTAATAGCAATTAAATTGTAACAAATATTTAAATTTTATCGAATTAAGTGAGCTAATTTATACAAAAATATGATTTTTTGGCTAATTTTATCACCATTAAATCATAATAATTC
>ERZ1023425.114-NODE-114-length-18249-cov-12.168407_pt1 | contig 18249 bp, 9 predicted proteins | sample MGYA00380514_ERZ1023425 | MGnify/ENA primary metagenome ERZ1023425 (study PRJEB33173, sample SAMEA4830391) | metagenome | study: EMG produced TPA metagenomics assembly of the PRJEB25223 data set... | reverse complement strand
TCATCTTAGCATCAGCAATGGCTTGTTCGGTGCTGGTACGATATTCATGATAAGCGGTGGCAGTTTCTTCACGCACTTCCAACGCTTGCTCTTGGGTTAAACCCTCTGCTTGTAGTCTGGCAATAAGCTCATCACCTGTAACAATGGCTTGCACCTCATCGGCACGCTGCTTGGCGTATCCATCAATATTTTTCCATGTGTCAAGATTGGTAAAATCCATGCCATTAAGGTCAGCTTTGGTTTTGTTAAGCATGTCTTCAAGCACATTCACTGTTGCGCTGATTTGTGCTTCATCAAAAGTTTCGTTATTCTTAGCAACCCAAGATTCGATGTCTTGACGGCTGATATTGCCTGTGGCTTTTTGGTACAGCTCTTGTGCTTTGGCAGTGATATCGCCACCTGCGGCATTAGATGAGCCAGCTGCTGCGGTAGCACCAGCACCAGCTACTGTTGTTACCGTTGATGTAACGGCACTGGCAGCCCCTCCAATAGCACCTGCGGTTGTGCCAACAGCGTTGCCAGCAGTTCTTACAATGCCAGTTACGCTATTAAAAGCAAATACAGAGCTGATGACAACGATGGCTGCTGCGGTTAGCATGCCTGTTAAAGCAGCGTCTTTTGGCAAAATGTCGGTACCATCACCAAATAACGCCTCTGGTGCTGATGCTTTGACGGCAAAAAACCCTGCAACAAAAGCACTGATTAAAGCGGTTACTGCGGCATAAACGCCAGCAGCAATACCTGCCCCACGCAAATCTAGTGATAAAAAAGAGCTTAGCACTAGGGCCAAAGCCAGCATTATCATAGATACAACAAGACCCATCAAAAGTCCTGCAAAAATGCCACGCCATGAAGGGCGTCTGGCGGCCGTTGTATGAATACTCATAAGTGATCCTCTACAATCTTAATATAAAAAATAGTGATAATTGATGTGATGATATAAAAATTAAATCCGAACGAACGGACATTATAAAAAAAGTTTGTGTAATATTCAATAAGACTTTGGTAACCATCAGGTAATATAAGTAACTGTCAAATCTTCCGCCCAATCAAAATGAAAATAAAATATGAATTATCAGCAAAAATAATGTAACAAAATAAAGTCATTGATATAAATTTGTTACAATACGCTCTGTGATGCCATCAAATCATTCCTTCACCGCAAGCGTAACCGTATAAGTTTTACCTTGTTTGATTTTATCGGCATTACCAAACACCTCATTAAATGAGCGTTTCATAAAATCCCTAAGTCCATTAATGGTAACAACATAAAACCGCCCACCCACTTCCATGCGTTCATAAGCATCTAGTAGATACAAATAGTGTTGCTCTTTACTTGCTTTGGCGGGTAAATTGCTCATCACAAGGCTAAACTTTTTGTCTTTATTGACATGATAAAAGCCATTGGACATCTGAACATGAGTGTTGGTCAGTCCATTTTTTTGGCAGTTTAATTTGGCATATTCTACCGCCACAAAGTCTTTATCAATGAGCAAATGCTGACCATTTGGGCATTCACGTCCTGCGGTCATGCCAAGCACACCATAGCCACAGCCCAAATCAATGGAATCATCATCCGCCCTAAAATCAATATAATCAAGAAGCATAAGACTGCCATCATCTAACTTCTCTGGACTAAAAATCCCCCACGTGGTATTAAAGGTGAAGGGTTTGCCAAGCACGTCTTGGGTAAATGTGATGTCTTGTCGCCATTGTTTGGCTTTATTTTGCAGGTCGGCTAGGGTGGTTTGGGTCATGACGATTTCTCTAAATCCAAAAAGCTCATTATACCCCAATCCCCCCACGCATACCATAGCGATATGAGCAAGACAGCCTTTGGCAAAAATGTTACAATGGTACTTTTATTTGGATAATTGGCATGAACATTTCAAAATTTGGCAAAAAATTTACCCAAAACAGTGGCATATTACAACTCATGGACGATTTGGGGAACGCCCTAAACAGCGACAAGCCCGTCAATATGTTAGGCGGTGGCAATCCTGCCAACATCGCTTCGGTCAATGACGTGTATCTACAAATGCTCAAAGACAGCATACAAGGCGATGGGGTGGACAGTTTTGCCTTAGACTGTGCCAGCAATTATTCCAATCCGCAAGGCGATGGCAAATTTATCACAGCGTTGGTGGACTTTTTTAATCGCCATTATGATTGGGGCATTACCAAAGACAACATCGCCCTAACCAACGGTTCGCAAAACGCCTTTTTTTATTTATTTAATTTGTTCGGTGGGGCGTTTGATGATGGCGATAAGTCCATTTTGTTGCCACTTGCCCCTGAATATGTCGGCTATGCGGACGCTCATATTGACGGCAAGCATTTTATTGGCATAAAGCCAAAAATTGAGCTGTGCGATTATGACAATCAAGATGGCTTTTTTAAATACAAAGTGGATTTTGACGCCCTAGAAAATTTGGACGCATTAAAAAATAATCAAATTGGGGCAATCTGCTGTTCTCGCCCAACCAACCCCACAGGCAATGTACTGACCGATGATGAAATGGCACGGCTTGATGCTATCGCCCAAGCACACAACATCCCCTTGATTATTGATAACGCCTATGGAATGCCGTTTCCTAACATCATTCACACCAAGGCGAATTTGGTGTGGCATGACAATATCATTTTGTGTTTTAGCTTATCAAAAGTGGGGCTGGCTGGCGTGCGGACGGGCATTGTCATTGCCAAACCTAAGATTATCAAGGCGATTAGTAGCCTAAATGCCATTGTCAATCTTGCTCCGTGTCGCTTTGGGGCGAGCATTGTTACACCCCTGATTAACAATGACAAAATCAATGAGCTGTCATTACAAGAGATTCGTCCGTTTTATTCAAAGCAAGCCCATACCGCCATTGGCTTATTAAAACACGCCTTTCAAGACTTACCACAAGTCAAAATCCATAAGCCAGAAGGGGCGATATTTTTGTGGCTTTGGTTCCAAGATTTACCCATTTCTACCCAAAAATTGTACGAAATATTAAAGGAGAAAGGCACGCTTATTATCCCCAGTGAGCATTTTTTTGTGGGGATTGATACGTCTGATTATCGCCATGCCCATGAATGTATCCGCATGAGTATCGCCCAGCCTGATGATGTTTTGGAGAAGGGAATAAAGGCGATTGGGGAGGTGGTGCGACAGGTCTATGCCAATGTCAGCCCATAAATCAACCCACTTTATTATTAGGGTGTATTGAACTTTTGTATTTGCAATGAAAAATAGGGGAAATCGCACATTTTTCAAGGAAAAAACGCAGGTTGATAGTCATTCTATCAAGCAAGTTTTTGACGCAGAAAAACAAGATTTAGCCATTTTTCATGCAAAAACTATTAATTCATTTCTAAAATATTTCTAAATTGTAAATAGTGTTATAAAGGTTCAACACGCCCTAAATCAATGCTAAAATAAAACCATTTTATCCAACGAGACCCCCCATGAATTTATCGCAACTACTTAAAGACACCAATTACCAACTTACCCAGTTTTCTGCCGAGCATATCACACTATTGGAAAATACCATTTTTCAAAAACCCAGTAAAAATGGCGATGTACCATATGTGCATTGCTTGATACGCGAAAAGGACATTAAACTGACCCCAGAAGAAGCGGTTCGCCAACTGTATCTGATGAAATTACACCATGATTATGGTTATTCTTATGAACGCATGGAATTGGAATATTCGGTGCATTTTGGGCGTGAAAAAAAGCGTGCCGACATTGTGATTTTTGATAAAGATAATCCCAACGTTGTTTATATCATGGTGGAGCTTAAAAAGCCCAAATTAAAAGACGGCAAAGAACAATTAAAATCCTATTGCAATGCCACAGGAGCTCCGATTGGCGTATGGACAAATGGCGATAGTATTTCCTATTACAACCGCCGAGACCCCAATTATTTTAAAGACATTCCCAATATTCCAAGCGTTCACGAAAAATTATCTGATATTTTACAAGAACGTTGGACGATTGATGATTTGATTAAAAATGACAAAATCGCCACTCAACGCAAATCTTTAAAAGATTTAGTGATTGAAATGGAAGATGAAGTTTTGGCAAATGCAGGGGTTGATGTTTTTGAAGAATTGTTTCAGCTTATCTTTACCAAACTTTATGACGAAATGGAAAGTACACGCAATAAAAGCCGTCATTTGGAATTTCGTAATTATGGCGATACCGAAAGCGATTTAAAAGCCAAAATTGGGGCTTTATTTGATAAAGCCAAAAACAAATGGGAGGGGGTATTTGCTGAGAGTAGCAAGATTAATTTATCACCGTCCCATTTGGCGATTTGTGTGTCATCATTAGAAGAAGTGAAATTATTTAATTCCAATCTTGATGTAGTTGATGAAGCCTTTGAATATTTGATTAATAAATCCAGTAAAGGTGAAAAGGGTCAATATTTCACACCGCGTTATGTGATTGATATGTGTGTCAAAATGCTAGACCCCAAAGCAGATGAAACCGTGATTGATACAGCAGCGGGCAGTTGTGGGTTTCCTGTTCACGCCATTTTCCATGTTTGGGAAAAACAACTTAAAGAAAAAGGATTGGAGCGTTCCCATTTATTTACTGCTGAACAAAAATTACCAGAACAATTGGATTATGTAACCGAAAAAGTCTTTGCCATTGATTTTGATGAAAAAGCCGTACGAGTTGCTCGCACACTCAATTTAATTGCAGGCGATGGACAAACCAATGTATTGCATTTAAATACTTTGGACTATGAACGCTGGGATGATTTTACCAAAGATGAAGAATGGGGTGATGTTTATGGCAATGGCTGGAAAAAATTAAGAAAATTACGCAAAACCAAAGACCAAAACCGTGATTTTGGGTTTGATGTATTAATGGCAAATCCGCCTTTTGCAGGCGATATTAAAGAAACCCGAATTCTTGCCCGTTATGAACTGGGCAAAAATAGCAAAGGCAAACAACAATCCAAAGTTGGACGAGATATTTTGTTTATTGAACGCAATCTGGATTTTTTAAAAGACGGTGGGCGAATGGCGATTGTTTTGCCACAAGGTCGTTTTAATAACAGCAGTGATAAATACATTCGTGATTTTATTGCTGAACGGTGTCGTATTTTGGCGGTGGTGGGTTTGCATGGCAATGTATTTAAACCACATACAGGCACAAAAACATCGGTCTTATTTGTGCAAAAATGGCATGATGAATTATGCCCCAAAGTGGATGATTATCCTATTTTCTTTGCAACCATGCAAAGCCCAAGCAAGGACAATTCAGGCGATAAAATCTATGTCAAACATACAGATGGTGCGCCAATATTAGACAGTCATGGACATTTAATTGTGGCTCATGATTTATTTAATCATGATGGCGTTACCCAAGATGGTATTACCGAAGCTTTTATTGAATTTGCCAAAAAGGAAAAATTGTCTTTTGTGGGAAAGGATTAAGCCCTTTTGATAATGCCAAATATCAGGCATTGTTGGAAGGGCTTAATATAACAATTTTCAATTATAAAGAAATTTTTATTGATAATATTGAATTTAGAATAGATGCAGAGTACTACCAAAAAGAGTATTTAGATATCTATGAAAAATTACAAGGTTCAAAAACATTAAATGAATTGGTTTATATGTCAGATGTATCATCAAATGGAGCATTTGCTTATGTTCATGATATTTTAAATGATGACAACCCTAAAACCGTACCTTATATTCGCTCTGGCAATGTAGGTGGTACATTTATTAACACCAATGAATTGGAATTAATTTCAGAGCAAGCACACCAACAGCTACCAAAATCCACAACTAAGTTGCACGATGTAATGATGGCTAGAAAAGGTAAAATTGGAGGTGCATCAATTATTACAGAGGATGAAGTAAATTTCAATTGCAATGAAAACGTTATTAAATTAACCATTCATAATAATGAATATAACCCATTTTATTTTACAACATTTTTTAATTCAAAGTTTGGACTAAAACAAGTTGAAAGAATTTCAACGGGTAATGTGCAACCTTGGGTTAGTATTTTTCAAATCAAAAAATTGCTTATTCCAAAATTAGAGTTATCATTACAGCAAGAAATTGAAAATATTATCAGAAAATCTCATAATGCAATTACTATTGCAAAACAAAAATATACCGAAGCCGAAATCCTATTATTAAAAAATCTAGGTTTGCAAAATTTCCAAGCAACCAATCAATCCGTTAATATCAAAGCCTTAAAAGACAGCTTTTTACAAACAGGCAGATTGGATGCAGAGTTTTATCAACCAAAATATGACGAGTTGGAAAACTTGTTTGATCGTTTTGAACGCATTAAGTTAGCTGATTTGGTGAATTATCCCATTTCCAGTGGTATTACACCAAAAGCCAACGGCGATGATTATGCAGATAAAGAAAGTGGTATTGCCTTTATTCGTGCCGTAGATTTGCAAAATGGTGAAGTGAGCCTTGCCAATTTGAATTACATTAAACCCAATATTCACGAAACCACTTTAAAAAGAACGAAATTAAAACAAAATGATGTCCTGCTTTCTATTGCAGGAACGGTAGGACGTTGTGCAATATTTACGCACAATATGCCAGCCAATATTAATCAGGCTGTGGCGATTTTGCGATTTGATGAAAGTAAAGTCAATCGTTTGTATTTAGTGGCATTTTTTAATTCGGAATTGGGTAAGCAATTTATTGCCAAATATGCCAGACAAGGCTTGCAAACCAATTTAAATTTAACCGAGATTGGTGAATTGTCAATACCCATACCCGATATGACGATCCAAACCCAAATCGCTGAATTTATCCGCCAAAGTAATGAACTGCGAAAACAAGCCACCCAATTATTAGCCCAAGCCAAATATAGCGTAGAGGCAGAAATTGAGCAAAGTGCTTTACAAGAGAGAGAGAGAGAGAGAGAGAGAGAGAGAGAGAGAGGCTTATAAATGAGGCTAATTATCATTTAAGATTGGCAGAATGGGTATTGTTGGAAAGTTTGCTTTTGGGGCAACCCAAAAATATATCAGTGCAATCATTTAGCCAATCTTTTGGCATTAGCGGTCGACTTGATGCAGAATATTACCAACCAAAATATAAGCGATTATTGCAAAAATTAAAACAATACCGCCACAAAACATTGGGTGAATTGGTTGATTTGCAAAAATCGGTAGAAGTGGGGTCGGAAAATTACCGTGATGAAGGTTTGCCTTTTGTGCGAGTGGCGGATTTTTCCAAATTTGGGATTAGCCAGACGGATAAGTTCGTCAATCCTGCGGATTTTGCTGACATCATTCGCCCCAAAAAAGACACCATTCTACTTTCAAAAGACGGTACAGTGGGCATTGCTTATTGTGTGCCGTCTGATTTGGAGGTGATTACTTCTGGGGCTATTGTGCATTTGTCTTTGAAAACAGATGAAATTTTGCCCGATTATTTGGCATTGGTGCTAAATTCAGAGGCGGTACAACTGCAAGCACAGCGAGATGCAGGCGGTTCAATCATTCAACATTGGAAACCGTCTGAGATTTTGGAGGTGGTGATTCCTGTTTTACCAAAAGAGATTCAGCAGACAATCAGCGATAAAGTGCAGACGAGTTCTGAATTAAAAAATCAAAGCGAAATTTTACTAGAACAAGCCAAGATTTTGGTGGAAAATGAGATTGAGAATATGGGGTAAATATGGCAAATCACCAACAAGATTTAAAGAAAGAATGGTTTATGAAGTCTAAGATAGACTACCATGCACCATTTGTAACCTTATGGTTAAGTTGCAATAGTTGGTACAACTTTCATTATGGTTTAGCTAACGACAGAGAGCATATAAACGAGATTAAAAGAGACACAAGCAATAAGAATAAGGTTTATATCGCTTTTAAAAACCTTTTAGAATCAGGTAATCCAAAAGAGCGGGCTAATATTTATAATTGTATTGAGCAGTTGCATTATGCTTTAATCCAAGCTGAACTTGTTTATTCAGGGAATAATATCCCCAATAATTCAAAGATGAGCCCAAGTAACGCTTTAATGGACTTTAATGCCAATCCTAAGATTTTTGAAAATTTAATTATTGATAACACCAAAACTAAGAGCGGGAAATTAAAAAATCAATTTGCCTCTGCACACGGTTTAGGAACCTTAGTTTTAAATAATGATTCGCAAAAAATTTTTGCAGGATTGTTTGAGGTTATTTATCAAGTACGCTGTCATTTGGTTCACGGAAGTTTAGAGTCAAATGACAAAAATCACGAAATTGCACGTTATTGTTATTTGATTTTATTTGAATGTTTAAAGGGTTTCTGTGGATAAAGCGACTACCCCCTAGGATGATGCTCTTCATGCAAGGCTTGCAGACGTGCCGTGGCAACGTGGGTATAAATCTGCGTGGTGGATAGGTCGCTATGCCCAAGCAAAAGCTGAACACTACGCAAGTCCGCCCCGTGGTTGAGCAGGTGCGTGGCAAAAGCATGGCGAAGCGTGTGTGGCGAGATGTCGGTCGTGATACCCGCCAGTAGAGCGTATTTTTTAATCAAATGCCAAAAGTTATGGCGGGTCATATAACCGCCCTGCTCGGTCAAAAACACCGCTTGGCAGTCACCGCCCTTTGTGCCGACCTTACCACTTTTGCCAGCGGTCAGTTCATGACGACGGGCGAGATAGCTTTGTAGGGCGTTGTGGGCGTATTCGCCAAGCGGAATCAGGCGAGTCTTTCCGCCCTTGCCCGTCACTTGGAGCCAGCCTGCGTTTAGATTTAGCTCATCGAGCGACAGATTGACCAGCTCTGAGACACGCAGACCGCAGGCATACATGACTTCGAGCATGGCTTTATCACGCAGTCCCAGTATGGTCGCTAGGTCAGGCGTGCCAAGCAGTCTGGTGATGTCATCTTCGGATAGGGTCTTGGGTAGGGGCTTGTCAGCTTTGGGGTTTTTGATGTTCTCACAGGGGTTGTCATCACGCACCCCTTCGCCCACTTGCCATAAGAAAAACTGGCGTAAACTTGCCAACATTCTCGCCTGCGTGCGTGGCGACTTGCCTTGGTTTTGTAGATACACCAAGCACCCTACCACGTCCGTCTCTTGCCAATGGGGCAATGCTCGCTCACTGCTTGCCATACAAATACGTAAATCACGGATGTAGGCGTTACGGGTGCGTGTGGCAAGCCCCCGAGCGAGCATGTTAATACGAAATTCGGTCAGATACTCTGGGTCGGTGTCGGTGGTCGTCAAGGACGGCAGGCGGGGCTTGGTGGCTCGGGTTTTGCTCATGGTTGGATACGGTGCTGATATTGGGGATATTGTAACAAACTTTGGGGAATGATTAAATGGTTTTTTGGGCGTGCCTGCCTGTCCTTTATCGTACAATTTGTATTTTAAAAATATGTTAAAGACAAAAGATGGTTTGACTGTTTATTTTACATCATCTGCCTTTAATCGCCCAAATCCGCCCCCATGTAGCCTATTAAATTTTTAACACAAATAGGCACCCTTATGGCAAGCACCCTAAACACCGCAGAAGAAATCATTGCCGACATCAAAGCAGGCAAGATGGTCATCTTAATGGACGATGAAGACCGTGAAAACGAAGGCGACATCGTCATGGCGGCGGTTCATGTCAAGCCGTCCGACATTAACTTTATGATTACCCACGCTCGTGGACTGGTGTGTTTGACCTTATCCGAAGCCCGTTGCCGTCAGCTTGAACTGCCCCTAATGAGCGACAAAAACGGGGCGAAGTTTAGCACCAATTTTACCCTATCCATCGAAGCTGCCGAGGGCGTGACCACAGGCATATCCGCCGCCGACCGTGCCCGAACCGTGCAGGCAGCCGTCGCCCCCTTTGCCAAACCCACCGACATCGTCCAACCTGGGCATATCTTCCCCATCATGGCAAAACAAGGCGGTGTGTTACATCGGGCAGGTCATACCGAAGCAGGCTGTGACCTAGCACGCCTTGCAGGGCTTGAACCTGCGGCAGTGATTTGTGAGATTATCAAGCCAGACGGCGAGATGGCACGTCGTGATAACCTAGAAATCTTTGCCAAAGAACACGGGCTTAAAATCGGCACCATCGCCGACCTTATCCATTATCGCATGACCAACGAGCAGACCGTGGAAGTCATCGATGAGCGGGATTTTGCCAGTGAATTTGGGGCGTTTAAACTCTACCGTTTTAGAGAATATGGGGCGGACGAGACCCACATCGCCCTAGCCAAAGGCGACCCAAGCCGTGGCGTGGCGACCGTGCGAGTCCACGCCCTAAATCCCCTAAAAGATTTGTTTGGGCATGCTGACAGTAAGCACAGTTGGGATGTTCGCTCAGCACTGGCTCAAATCGGGCAAAGCGAGCAAGGCGTGTTTGTGTGGATTGACTCGGGGCGTGCCGTCGATGTCAGCGGTGCGTTAGACAAATGCCAAGCCAATGTCAGCGTTCACGAAAGTAGCGAGCCTTATCGCAGTATCGGGGTCGGAGCCCAAATCCTAAAACAGCTTGGCGTCAAAGACATGCGACTTTTATCAAGCTCTGCCAAATTTAACGTGTCGGGCTTTGATTTGAATATCGTGGAAGTCGTGCCACGTTGATTGTTGGTTTAAAATAACAAAAAAATCGGATAAGTCACCATCCGATTTTTTGTTTTCATACTCATTTCATCAAAGGGCAGGATAGTGATTGCTTACCTTGCCAGATTAAATGTTTTTACCTGAATATGAACCGACAGTCCGACACCCTCTTCAAAGCACAAAAAACCACCTTCATCCATCATTTTCCAATAAGAAATATATCGACCTGCAATTTTTGGTGCGGCAAATTCCATACTTAACATAACAGACTGACCCGGCTCTGTATCAGGAATAGGTATCTTGTCTTGCTTTGGAATTAAGGCATTAAAATGATTATCTTCACTCAAAGGGTGTTTGGGCACACCCAAATTATCCATACATTGCAAGTAACGACCCTGCCAAATACAATTTCCAATATTTTGTATTGTCCACGTCTTAATAAAGTCACTGCCTGCTGGAATAATTGTGCCGTCTGGCACAGTCTCATCCACAAAACCACTGCCATCACCAAAAGAATTAATCATCTCCTCTTGTCCAAAAAACTGCTGCTCATTCATGGCAAACTCCTTCCATTTTAACTGCAAAAGAAATGAGGGATGAACATTCATCACTTTCGCTAATAAAATGAAATGATAGACTTTAGGACTGGTATCAGAATCAAATAAATCATACAAGGTACTTCTAGCAATGCCCGCTTTTTTTGCCAGATCCCTTATGCCTATCTTATGCAAATGGCAATACTGGTAAATGTATGCTTTAAAGGAGTTTTTCTCCAATTCTTGATCATAGCAATAATTTTTCATTTTTACTCGTGTTATGACAGTTATCTGATAAGCTTACCGAAACAAGGATTGCAAGGCCATCTCTTGGCTGATTCTACAAACTATTTAGACCTACCAACACTTAAACCATTCAATCTTCTTATGTACTGCCATTGTAACCTAAGAATTTGCCATTGAACAACGATTTTAGAACAAATAATCACAAAAAGTTACCGTTTGTCGGTCTGTCGGATTTTCGGACATATTTACTTCCTAAAATATGATATAAATTAAATGTTTTTTATCAGATGCAACACCTTCTTGATTGGGTTATTGTCAAACATGGTTTAATGGAGAGACCACATGAGTAAATTACTTGTCAAAATCATCGTCAACAAGCAAATCATCAAAGAGATTGACCTGTCAGAGCAATCTTTTAACACCACTGCCACGCCAAACGCAACCTATGTACTGGTAGACCAAGATACTGGCAAAGCACCAAAAAATATCAAATTCAAACGCACGGAAAACAAACTCACCATCGGTGGTGATGACTACGAAGAGCTTCATATTGAGGGCTTTTATGAAAGCCAATCTAAAGTGGTAGGAGAGTCTGATGATGAAATCTACTACTACACCACAGCAGAAGAGGTTCAAGCAAATGGCGTTCCTGCACTGATTGATGGTCAGCAAATCACTTATGAGCTAAGCTTACAACCTGTGCTTAAAACTTGGTGGTCTTCATCTGATAATGCTGTGCTAGGGTTGGGATTATTAGGACTTGGGGCCACTGGGATTGCTTTTGCTGGAGGTAAAGATGACAAGCCAAATTCTTCTCAAAATAACACTCCAAAAGACATCCCTCAAAATCAGGCACCAACAGACATTACCCTCTCCAACCTAAATGTTGATGAGAATGTCTTAGGTGCTGTCATTGGCACGCTAAGCACCACTGATCCTGACAGTAATGACACGCATACCTATACTGTAAATGACACACGTTTTGAAGTGGTAAATGGTCAGCTTAAGTTAAAACAGGATATTAGCTTAGATTATGAAACCAATTCAAACATCAATATCGAAGTAACCAGTACAGACGCCAAAGGGTTGAGTGTTAAAAAAACTTTTAGCTTATCGGTGAATGATGTTGTCGAAACAGGTGTTGAAACCCTAAAAGACACACTCAACAATAAAGATAATACTTTTATCGCTCACGATGGCGACCAAAGAAACTTCATTCTTAATGCGTTGGATGGTGATGATAACATTGTCACCGCAAATCAATCCGATATAGTGCGGGGTGGCACCGGTCGAGATTCGGTCAATACAATGGCTGCCAATGATGCCATTGTTGTTGTCGGAAAAACCATGGGAATCAACTACAAACAATCTGATATTACCAATGCTGGTGGCTCTGGATACAACCTATCAAATGTTCTTACGCTCGATGAAATGAAGACTAAGACCACATCAGACATCACAGCAGGTGAGATTCTAGATGGCGGTGCAGATAACAATACCTTAATTACTTATGGAGAGGTTGATTTAACACAGGCAACTCTTAAGAACATCACCTATATCCGTGCCGAAAGCAGTGATATTTATATTAGTGCTCAGCAGTTAAATGACTTAAAACCAAAAGTAGTTAGTGCCGATGGCGAGAGTGGTTTGTACATCAACTCATCTGATGGACAGCCAATCACGGTTGATTTCTCAGCCGGCACCAACTTGCATCTATTTAAAAATATTCACATCGGTGAGAATGTCACTCTCAAAGTAAATGCCATTGATCTATACGAAGTGCAAAATATTATAGGTAAAGGCAAACTTCAAATCATTGATAAAAAAATCGACTTAAGCAATGTCAATCTTTCTGTCACCGTTTTGGATAAAAACGGCGATACACTTGAAGCGGCAGTCCATAAGGGAAACGTCATCAATGGCGAATTTAAAATAGGCTCTCGCAGTGATGACACCATTCAAGGCTCTAACGCAGACGATCGTTTATATGGCGGTGCTGGCAATGATGTGATTATTGGTGGTGCTGGCAATGATGTGATTATTGGTGGTGCTGGCATTGACACTTTAGACGGCGGGGATGGCGATGATACTTTTATCATCCTAGGAGATGTGTCAGTTGGCGGAAAGAAAGACACGCCCGAATTGACAAAACTACTAGGTATGCCAATTTCATCACTTAATGGACAGGTGTTCAATGACGATGAAGACGGTGCCAAAGAGACTATTCGTGGAGGGTCTGGCACAGACAAGTTGGTCGTTATTGGAACAGCAGACATAAGCAAGTACATAACAAGCGATATTGAAAAAATAGAAATCCATTCTGATGTTACCATTAAAGCATCCGAAATCACCAAAGTCAGTGCTGAATTATCAGGGGATGCAAATAGCACTTTACGCATTAAAAATGACGACAAACCCATCGAGGTTACCTTAAAAGATTTGAACATCCAAGGCATGGGTCATATTGAGGTGGGTAAAAATGTTACTCTATATGTCTCTGACATGGAGGAATTTGGTGGGGCCACCATCATCTCAGGCGAAGGTAAGGTTGTCTTTACTGGAGATGAAGATTTTACTCTGTCGGGTGATTATACACTTACAGACAAACTGGTTTTTGAAAACAGTAAAGCCACAGACATTCGTGGCGATGCAGAAATCCTAAAAGGAAAAATCGCAACCGAGCGAGGTGAGATTACTGGCACTAACGATGATGATTTTCTTGATGGTAGTCAGTTTGAGGACGTGCTTGATGGTTTAGATGGCAATGATGTGTTATCAGGCAAGGATGGAAATGATACTTTTAGCATTCATGGCACTGGTAAGAAAACCATTATTGACAGCAATAATGATGAAGATAAGAGCATCGACACCCTAGACTTTGGCAAAGCTAAGGCGGGTGTTAACATGGATTTGTCTAGTTTTGCTGGCAATATTGGCAAAGACACCACCATACAACTTGGTGCTCAAGACGCCAAGGGGGTGGCGAAGGGCAAGTCAAGCAAAACCAATCTAATGTTGATCGTTGATGACTCTGGAAGCATGAGCGGTGATCGTATTGCAGAGGTCAAAAAAACAGTCGATAAATTACTCGAGAACTATCAGAATTTGGGTAGTGTCGCTGTTCGTATCGTTACCTTTGGTGGTAGTGCATATTATGACACCTCGGAGAGCTCAGGATGGAAAACACCCGATGAAGCTCGCGACATTATTAATAACTTATGGGGTAATAGCGGTAGCACCAACTATAATGCCGCAATGGATAGTGCTCAAAAAGCGTTTCTCTCTGGCAAAGGCGATCAATTCTTTACAGATGGCAACAACATCTCCTTCTTTTTATCTGATGGCGAACCCAACAGCTCGGTGCACTACAGAGAAAATGACTGGGAGAACTTTATCATTGAGAACAAAATCACCTCTTATGCCATCGGTTTTGGAGGTCTAGATAGCACACATCATTTAGAACCGATTTCATTTGACGGCAAGAAAGTTACTGACATCAATGCCGACCATGAAGCCGGTGAAATCAAAGCGTTACTCGCTGAAGATTTGAACAAACTGTCAGACACTGTTAACTCATTGGCAAAGACAGATTTTATTGAAAATATTGTCGGCTCTGACCATGATGACACTTTGACTGGGAACAAACTGGACAACACCATCCATGGCGGCAAAGGCAATGATAATATCATGGGCTTTGGTGGCAACAACCATTTACATGGTGGAGAGGGAGAAGATACCGTTATTTATGCTGGCAATGAAGCAGATTATGAGATTAAATGGGATGTCAACATCGCCACGATTAAGGATCAATGGGGAAATACTGACACCATTTATCGCGATGTAGAAAAGATTAAATTTGCTGACAAGACCATTGATACCACGTTTTTAAAACACGAAGGCGTCAAAGATCCATTCCCTAATGTTTTAATGTCTAAATTTGCAAGCGCTGCTTATCTTGGCGAAACTAACACTAGAGATATGCAGGCATTAAAGGAGGAGGGTTGGACGTTCTTAAATCATACACACCTAAATCCCAAAGATAGCGATTTGATAAAAGCTTTTGCTAACAACTCTGATATTATGTATTATGAGGTTGGCGGTAAAAAATTCGAAAATGGACAATGGATAGATTTTCACAGCCAAGGCCGCCAGGATGCCATCCATGGCTCTGCAGGGGCGATTGTGGCTCAAAAAGGAGATACACTGGTTCTATCCTTTAGGGGCACAGAAGATGTTACATTAACCAATGTTGACAAAGCCAATATAGACATTCCCGTATTAGGCGGTTTAATAAACGGCGGTGTTGACGGACTAAACTCCTCAACACCAATCATCAGAGGACTGATGAATGTTGCTCTAAAAAACAAATACCCAAACACTAATGTTACCAATGCTTCGGACAGCCAATTTTTGGCTGCTGCTGAAGAAGTCATGGAGTTTATGTCAAATTTAGTTGCAGTTAGGGAGGTATTAACAGCAGCAGATGCATTTATGGTGATTTCAAATAGCCATCCTTTGATAAAAGCCTCTTTACAGGTCGTTGGGTTGGCTGGTGAGGAATCATTAAAATACAAAGTTTTAATTGAGCTTGCCAAGCGCTCCTATGAAGATTTTCCAGATACTGATTCTGCCGGCTGGGTAGATCAATCCTCTCACTATGCAAAATTTGAGCCTTTAACCAAAGCTATCAAGGCATATATTGAGAAAACAAACGCTGACCTCAATGAAGAAAATCACATCAAGAAGGTGCTTGTGACCGGTCATAGCTTGGGTGCTGGTATGGCCTCATGGTATCTGGCAGATGATAGTAATGGTGCCGGTGCGCTACCCCAAGATGTGACAGTGCAAGGCATGCCTTTTGCCACCCCTGGCATTGCAAAGGTCAACACGGATTTAAACAAGACCGACATTGACTCTCGTGTCGAGAACATCATTCGTGTTGAGACTGCCCGCGATCTCGTTCCAGACACAACGGACATTTTCAAAGAAGCCATTGACCGATTACCCAAAAGCAACAGTCTGCACAAGTTAAAAATTGGTCAATTGGGCCATCAATACAATGTTGTGATTGACACTGAAACCATTTATCATCCAAAACAAGGTGTTGGCACTGAATTAAATGGCTATCATGCGATGGATAACTATAAAAATTATGTGCAGTATTTTGAGGATGTTGGGCTGAATGAAGATTTTGATTTTATCAAATCTTTGAAGAATGAAAGCGTTTTATCCTATAATGCCAACGATACTGTGCGTCCATTACTATCAACTTTCTTAAATTACTGGGAAATATTTGAGAGAGATGACGAAGGTAATATTCTTTTTGACGATAACGGTAATCCTAAGCTACTGTCATTTGAGGCAGCTTACAGCAAAAACTATTTAACGAAATTTGCTGATACAACAGGCGACTATGGTGCTATGATTCGTGAAAACTTAATTGCTGAGCACTACTCTGAAAATGACATTATTATTGGAACAAACAATAATGACATCTTGATTGGAGATGGTTACGGTTCGGTCTTAGGCAGTAACGATGTCTTTTATGTCGGAAAAGGCTCTGATAAAGTCTATGGCGATACCAAAGGCGATGATGATGGCGGTTTGGATACCGTTGTATATAAATTCTCAGAAACCTTGATTGCTTCTACAGAGAACCTAAAAACAGACTTCCATGGCTCGGTTTCTGATGTGTTTAGACACGACAGAAACGACCCTATCCAACATGACAAGAATTTACTTCAAATCAATATAGATGACTCTATAGATGATTTATGGGACATTGAACAGTTTCATTTTGTAGATAAAGCCTCAGATTCTATTAATTTATTAGCAGGTGGCGCAAATAACGATCGCATTGAAGGGCTAAACGGTAACGACTATCTGTTTGGAGGCGAAGGTCATGACCTGTTTATTGAAGGTTTAAATAGTGGCAATGATCGTATTCACGGTGGCGAAGGAAGTGATCAGGTATCTTACAATGTTAATATCAACAAGGTGTCTATCCAGAACTTTGGATTGCTTGTTGAGCTTGATGATGGCTCCAAAGACATCTTATATAGCATAGAGAATATTTCGGTTAACACCCAAGACACAACAAGCCTATTATCAACCCAAAAACTATTGAACTTCACAGATCAGACGCTTTTAGATACTTATAAGCCAAACTTCCATTATATTAATAATGACGGCATTGGCGGTGTTGATAATCTGCAAGTCTTTGGTAAGGTTGTAAGAGATAACAATCATAAGATTATTGGCTTAGATTATGAATTAAGAGAGCAGGATGTTGCATCTGATGACTCTTGGTTTGTCCATGTAAAACTGGGTGAGGATCTATTGCCAACTTATTTTTACACCGAGACAGGCGGATGGATTTCAGATAATACTGTACAAATCAGAAACGCATTTGACACCTCCCTTACTCATGATGGAAATCATGTTAATGTATATCTGGATGCGGGAGCAGAGGGAGCATTCTTTGAGCATGAAACCATTCAACAAAACGTGGATGCCTCACTAAAAGCTGAATCGTACAGCGTGAATATGTTAGGTATAAAAACCAATGCATGGGACTTTGATGATCATCGCATGGGCAGTTCCGATAACTATGAGCAATCTGCCACACCAAAACTTGCAGGTTTGGTTTCTGGACAGATGGAGATGGGCTTCTTATTCCAAGAAAACAGTGAACTTGCAAAACTGGGTCACTTTGACTTGATCGGAAGTTCTTCAACAACCATCATCTGATGCAATAATAGCTAAGAACCTCGCAAAAGACCGCTCCACCTGAGCGGTCTTTTTATTTCTCCATATCCCCCCAAACGAACCGACAAAAGTATTATTGTCTCGCACCACCCAAACGGTTATAATATACCAACCGAACTTAAAAACTACCGCACAACCACATAAAATAAAAGAACAGC
>ERZ1023425.107-NODE-107-length-19929-cov-4.847992_pt1 | contig 19929 bp, 18 predicted proteins | sample MGYA00380514_ERZ1023425 | MGnify/ENA primary metagenome ERZ1023425 (study PRJEB33173, sample SAMEA4830391) | metagenome | study: EMG produced TPA metagenomics assembly of the PRJEB25223 data set... | reverse complement strand
CTATTAAGAAAACCGACGAACTATTACACCGTGTATTTAAACAGCGTGAAGAAACCTTGAAAAAAAAAAAAAAACGGATTGGTATTCACCAAGTCCCAATCAAGTGCATGGGCTTTTTGTGTACCAATTTGGGTAACATGCCCTCGTATCACGATGCCCAAACGCTCTTTTAGGTACTTTTTGGCAATCGCCCCTGCTGCGACACGCATGGCTGTTTCACGAGCGGATGAACGACCACCACCACGATAATCTCGAAAACCATATTTCATGGTATAAGCATAATCGGCATGATTTGGGCGAAATGTATTGGCAATATTGCCATAATCTTTGGATTTTTGATCGGTATTATAAATCAAAAGTCCAATCGGTGTACCTGTCGTATATCCCTCAAAGACACCAGAGATAATCTCAACCTTATCTTCTTCTTTACGCTGGGTGGCAAATTTGGATGAGCCAGGCTTTCGGCGATCAAGCTCACATTGTAAATCTTTAGCATCAAGCTTAAGCCCTGGTGGCACGCCGTCCACAATCGCCATCAAACCTGTGCCGTGCGATTCTCCACAGGTTGTTACAGTAAATAGTTGCCCAATGGTATTACCTGCCATGATGCGACCTTTATCATTAATATAAAGGCGTTATTTTAGCATATTTTGGATCATTAAAAAGCAAGATATTTTATGCCTTGCTTGTTAATATCGTGATGATTGATCAACAATGATTTATAAAAATTTACCACAACATGCCTTGAATTTTTCACCAGAACCGCATAAACATGATTGCTTACCACTTAAAGTGATTGGCAATGTCGGATCAAGAAAATACCACCGATTTTGTCCATTTTCATTGATTTTAACAAATGCCGAACACTCATTATGACACCTTTGAATACCCAACTCTTCAAAATACGCACAAAAATGCACTTGGGCATGACGCTTGCCAATTTTAGGCGTAGCAGATATTATCTTAAGATCAGTCCAACAAGTTTGCTCTGCCCATGCCTTTAGTGCAGCGACATCCAAAAGTGGTTGCAAAGCTGGTACAGTGGTTTGTACGATGTAATCAATATTTTGAATGACAAACGCACTGTAGCGAGATCGCATCAAGCATTCGGCAGTCGGCGCAAACTCATCACCGCCATGATACCGATGGCAGCAGTGAGCATAGCATTTTAGTGAGCCGCACGGGCAATTATCATCTAATTTCACAAGGTGATTTTCTCAAGTAAGGTTTTTTGGGCATCGTGTGTGCCACCTGATGCTAAAAGCGGTTGCCATTTGCCATCACCCAACAGCTCCCAAGCCTGTACATCATCCTTTAGATAATTCATCAAGCCATCTTCATAGATTTTCTTAAATATCTTTTTATCAAGTATAGGAAATGCCACTTCAACACGATGCAATAAATTTCGATCCATTAAGTCCGCTGAGCTACAGTACAGACGCTCTTCCCCACCATTGGCAAAATAATATACTCGGGTATGTTCAAGAAAACGCCCGACAATTGAGCGAACACGGATATTCTCAGAAAGACCTGCCACTTGCGGACGAAGACAACAAATAGAACGCACAATCAAATCAATTTGAACGCCTGCAATGCTCGCTTCATATAATTTATTAATGATTTTGCGTTCGGTGAGTGCATTAAATTTCATGATAATACGCCCTTTTTTGCCAGCTTTGACATGGGCAATTTCATCATCAATCAGACGCATCAAGGTATTATGGAGCGTAAATGGCGCATGAAGAATCTGCTTGGATGGTACGGGTCTACCCATCCCTGTCAGCTGCTGGAACACGCCTGCCACATCTTCGGTAACCTCAGCATTGGCGGTAAACAGCCCATAATCTGTATACGCCTTAGCATTGCCTGCATGATAGTTGCCCGTACCCAAATGCACATAGCGGCGAATTTTGCCATTTTCACGGCGTACAATCAGCATCATCTTAGCATGTGTCTTATAGCCTACGATACCATAAACAACCACAGCACCCGCTTCTTGGAGCATATTGGCGACAGCGATATTTGACGCTTCATCAAACCGAGCGCGTAGCTCAATGACTGCAGTCACCTCTTTACCGCTTCGAGCGGCGGCGGCAAGTGCTTGTACAATCTCAGAGTTTACCCCTGAGCGATAAATGGTCTGCTTAATGGCAAGAACATTGGGATCGCTTGCTGCCTGCCACAGTAAGTTAATCACTGGATTGAAGGTATGAAATGGATGATGAACAAGCACATCTTGGCGTGATATTGCGGCAAACATAGAGCCCGCACTACTCATATCTATATCACGAAATGCCCTTGGCATGGCGGGCGTAAAGGGCTTAAATTTTAATTCAGGTCTATCAAAGCTGGTCAAAAGCCGTGTTAAATTCACAGGACCATTGACACGATACAGCTGAGATTTATCAAGCTCAAATTCATCTAATAAAAAATCACAAATATCTTGAGGGCAATTTGTGGTAACCTCTAATCGCACTTCATGACCAAAGCGGCGATTATCAAGTTCACCTTCTAACGCTTTGGCGATATCATCAACATCGTCAGCCAGTGCCAAATCTGCGTTGCGTGTTAGGCGAAACTGATAGCAACCCGTTACCTTCATGCCCAAAAATAACTCATTGATATGTTCATGAATGACCGCTGAGAGCATCACATGATGCTCCTTGCCATCAGTAATCTCATCAGGCAAGCGAATAACACGAGGTAATGAACGAGGTGCTGGCACAATCGCACGATTGATATCTCGCCCAAAGGCATCTTTGCCTTCTAGGCTGATGATAAAATTCAAAGATTTGTTCACCAGTCTTGGAAATGGGTGCGCAGGGTCAATACTGATGGGTGTCAATACTGGCTTGACTTGGCTGACAAAATAGTCTTTTAGCCATGCACGCTGCTTGGCATTCAACTCATCACGACGCAAATAGCGGATTTCATGCTTGGCAAGCTCTGGCAGGATTTCACCATTTAAAATCTGATATTGCTGCGTAACAGCACCATGAGCAATATCGCTGATGATTTGTAAGATTTCGCTGGGCTTTCGACCATCTAAGCTACTCACCTGATCGCCTTGTTTCATTTTTTGCAATAAGCCTGCAACACGAATCTCAAAAAACTCATCTAAATTTGAGGAAAAAATGGTCAAAAAGAACATACGCTCCAGCAAAGGATGATTTGGGTTGGCAGCTTGTGCCAATACTCTAAGCTGAAATCTTAACGCTGATAAATCACGGGTAAAATAGCATTTGAGCGTAAAAGCACCTTGTTAGTCAAATAAATGATCAATCTGCGTCATTGGGTTGGTATGATCAGCATGATTGGTTTGATTGACATCATTCATAGTGTTAATCATGGCATATTCCCTAAAAGTTGCTAAAATTTGGCGGATGGATGTGTATAATGCCTGAAGGCGAAATTGATGATTCATGTTGAATTTTAATGATTAAAAATTAAGTTATTATTTATCTTAATTAACTAATAACTGGCTGCCCTACTGTCTATGAATGCTAAGTATCTTTATCAAAATACCAAAAATGAATGACAGTTTCATGACAAATACAGCAAATAACGCCCTGTGATACGCCAAACAGTCTCAAGGAATCTGTGCACCGTTCATCCGCCGCATGATAATCCTTTGCTTATTTTTAAGACGCTTGGCATTGGGTCTTTTACCATAATATTTAGGATTTGGTAACAAACTGATTAATAAAGCCGCCTGATCACGGCTCAAATTTGCTGCCGAACGCCCAAAATAATGCCGTGACGCAGCTTCAATACCATAAATCCCTTCACCAAATTCAGCCACATTGAGATATACCTCCAAAATACGCTGCTTTGACCATAAGGTTTCCATCATCACAACAATGATGGCTTCTTCTGCTTTTCTGACATAAGAGCGATGCGATGTCAAAAATAAGTTTTTTGCCAGCTGTTGACTGATGGTTGAGCCGCCTACCGATACCGCACCTTGACTCTCGTTACGGTGCATGGCTTTTTGCATACTGTCAAAATCAAATCCATAATGGGTAACAAATTTACCATCTTCGCTGGCAATTGCAGCTTGCTTGGCAGACTTAGCAATGTGTTCATAATCTACCCAAATTTGGGTAACATGACCGCCTGATAACCTGTGCCAAAGCATAAAAGCAGAATTTTGAACAGGCAAATTCCCCCACACCACCAACAGCCCCATCACCATCATATGAAAACTAAAAAATAGTACCAATAAAGGTGTCAGAATCCATTTAAAAAATGTGCGAAACACGCTAAAATACTCATTTGTTAATTAATACGCTTATCATACCCTATCGGCACTCTGTTGTATAGCCTTGCAAATTTATGTCAAATTACCTTAGCTTACAGACACTTAAAGCACTCAGTCAGCTTTTGGATGATCGCCATGCTCTATCAAGATTACCCAAAGAAACTTATCAGCACATTTACGCACAAATTTTGGCGACCTTGGGTGTAACAAATAAGGGTTGGTATTTGCTTGGTACAGAAGGCTGTCATTTATGCCACAACACTCAAGCTATCATTGAGCATGCTTTGGCAATGACTGCTGCACCGATTGTTTTTCGTGTTTTGGATTTGGCGGATAGTCAAGATGAAGCATTGATTGACGCACTTGGTGTATATATTCCCATCTTGCTTACCCAAGATCAAATGATGCTGTACCCGTTTGGGCTGATGGATGTAATGAATTTACTGAAATAATCAGCTTTTAGACTGTTTTAAGCTTAATAAAAATGCCATCATCATTGACAGCATCTTAATCAAACTAGACCCTACACAAGGCGAGCACTGGCAAGCTCAGTTAGTAGACGAAGCCCCTGACGATAGCGGTTGTTGGGTAGATTATTAAGGGCTTGTTGGGCTTTTTGAGTTTCTTCAAGTGCGCGTGCCTTACAATAATCAAGCGCGCCTGATGACTGCACAAGCTTGATAAGCATTTGCACATCATCTACTTTGCCCGTTTGTACCGCAATACGCAATTTGTCATACATGGCTGGATTGCTATGTTCTAAAAACTCCAAAGTCTTGATAATGGGTAAAGTCGGTTTACCTTCCGCCAAATCATCGCCTAAGTTCTTGCCCATGACGGCAGCATTACCACTAAAATCAAGCACATCATCAATCATTTGAAATGCATTACCAAAATGATACGCAAATGCACCCAAATCATCCAAAAACTCCTCACACCCTTGTAGCAGTGCAGCGCCTTTTGTTGCCATCATAAATAATCTGGAGGTTTTGCCATCAATAATCTGTAAATAATCAGATTCTAAAGTTTTTGGGTTGTGCTGATGCTGTAGCTGTAATACCTCCCCTTCGGCAATATCACAAGTGCCATCACTAAATAGCTTTAATAAGGGCAAATGATTAAATCCCACCAACAAATTAAATGAACGAGCAATCAAATAATCCCCCACCAAAACCGCTGTCGGATTATCCCAAGTGGCGTTCGCAGTTGGCCTGCCTCGTCTTAAACCAGATGCATCAATCACATCATCATGCACCAAAGTTGCGGTATGAAGCATCTCTGTAATGGCTGCCAGTTGCATGGCTTGCTGGCTTTGTTCATCATTTAACATGCGTGCGGTCAGTAGCGTGATTAAAGGACGCATTCTTTTACCACCTGCATCAATGACGTGCTTAGACACACTCATTACCAACTGCACTTTGGAATTTAAACTGCCAAAAACTTGCTTATCCATAATAGCAAAATCTTCAGAAACAATGGCTTGGATATCGGCATAAGTCAGCTTGGAGGTATTCATGATTGATAAATCTGTCTTAAAATCAAAAACGCTATCATAGCATAAAATCAAAGCAACTTAAAACAGCGTTTGGCTTTTTTAACCACTTAATATGAATTTTTTACCCTTCAATCGGTTACTTTGGTTAAAACAAATTTTCATCATTATAAAGAAGAATTTGGCGGATAAATGACTTTTTACGCTTGTAAATCAAACCAACTATAGGCATAATGTGGATTCTGATTTGTGCTTATCTTGATAAGCTTATTGGCACATCTAAAATAAAACAGGGAGCAATTATGAGCCACCCAATGACGCACAATCCCATTACGCAACATAAAGAAATTGATGACGTGAATATCGAAAAATTCATTCCGCTAATTACCCCAAATTGCCTAAAAAGCGAGCTGCCACTGTCGGAGTTGGCTTATCATACCGTTTTAAATGGACGAAAAACCATTCAAAATATTTTAGATGGTATTGATAAGCGAATCTTGATTGTTGTTGGACCATGCTCTATCCATGATCCTGTGGCAGCACATGAATACGCTGACAAACTTAAAGTACTGTCAGAAGAGCTTAAAAATGAGCTTTTTATTGTGATGCGTGTTTACTTTGAAAAACCTCGTACCACAACAGGTTGGAAAGGCTTAATCAATGACCCTGATATGAATGACAGCTTTGATATCGAAAAAGGCTTACATATCGCAAGAAAGCTTTTGCTTGAATTAAACGAAAAGGGTCTGCCTTGTGCCACCGAAGCACTTGATCCCAATACGCCTCAATACATGCAAGATTTAATCAGCTGGTCTGCCATTGGTGCACGCACAACCGAAAGTCAAACACATCGTGAAATGAGTTCTGGTTTATCTTGCCCCGTTGGCTTTAAAAATGGTACCGATGGCAGTATGGCTGTTGCCGTCAATGCCATGCAAGCAGTACAGTCAGGTCATAGCTTTTTGGGATTGTCTGGCGATGGTCAAGTATCTATCATCAAATCCAAAGGCAACCGCTACGCTCATGTTGTCCTACGGGGTGGTAATGATAAGCCAAACTACGATGAAACCGCTGTTGTTGCCGCTGAAGATGAGCTTGCTAAAGGTAAAACAAACGGTAAAATCATGATTGATGCCAGCCATGCCAACAGTGGCAAAGACCCCTATCTTCAGCCCATGGTTATCCAAAATGTTGCAAGCCAAATCCAAAATGGCAATTCATCCATCATGGGACTCATGATTGAAAGCCATCTGAAAGGTGGTCGCCAAAATATTCCTGTCAATTTAGATGATTTAGAATATGGTAAATCCGTTACTGATGGCTGTCTGGACTGGGAGGCAACAGTTGAAACCTTACGCACCTTCGCTAAAACAGTGAAAGCACATCTACAAAATCGCTGATGGTTTTTAGGGCAACAGACCGCTTTTGGTTGGTTTTTATGCCATCTGTTTTTCAAGTTTGGATATATGATGGCACAAAACCAACAAGCGTTAACCCACAAGCATCAAAGACAGCAATCAAAGATAACAACATGTATAAGAGCAATACTATTATGAGCAATCCAAGTTTTAAAGATTTGTTATCAAAATCTCTACAAGAAGATTTAAAGCAAATGACCAAGGCTTCTACCAAACCTGAAATGGCAAGTGATAAACCTAACGAGACGGTCAATTTGCCCAGCTCAAAGGCGGTTTTACATGAAGTGAAGCGTTTTAATCATGATGCCATCAATGATGATACCGTGCTATTTATGCAAGCGATGAGTGGGGTCACACCATTAAAAACCGATGCTGTCGTCAGCCATACCAAGCCCACCCAAACCGATGAAAATATGTTGCGTCGCCGTGCATCAGCCGAAGGCGATGAGCAAATTAAAGGCGTTTTGTCTGATATGCAAGCGTTATTAAATCCTGTGGCGAGTGAGGCTTTTTTATCTTACAAAAATCCCACCTTACAAAACAAAGTCTTTGAGCAGTTAAAACAAGGCAAACTACGGTGGTATGATGCGGTAGATTTACACGGCTCAAGCATTGATGACGCACGCAATGCTGTCTTATTACTCATCAGCCAAGCCATCAATCACGGTGAAACTGTGGTCAAAATTGTACATGGCAAAGGTAAAGATGCCATTCTTAAAACCTGCGTTAATGGCTGGTTACGCCAAATGCCAGAGGTTATGGCTTTTGTTTCTGCACCTGCAAAAGACGGGGGCAATGGTTCGGTATTGGTATTACTCAAAAAAGTCGCCCAATCGTGATGGTTGTATATGCGATTGTGATCACTTAAAAATAAAATAGTGTTATTACAAAATATATGTTTATAATCTTACCCCGAATTAATTAACATCAATCGCATCTTTAAAAGGTCAATTTTTTGACCTATTTTTATAACTTTCACCCCAAGCATTTGAATATGGCATGACAATACAGCCAATCTTTTAATAAATTTACTGATTAGCATTGAGAAAATTATGACAAATACATCGTCACTTACGATTGGCATCGTGGCAGGTGAAGTCTCAGGAGATGCGCTTGGCGGTGATTTTATGCAGAAAATGAACGCCCTGCACCCAAATATTCGATGGGTCGGCGTCGGTGGGCGGTTAATGGCAGCACAGGGGCTAAGCTCAGTGATTGATATGGGACGCTTATCGGTGATGGGTTTGGCAGAGGTGATGATGCATTTACCTGATTTGTTAAAAGCCAAAAAGCAAATCATCACAGCGTTTAAAACTCATCAGATTGATCTGTTTGTTGGTATTGATGCACCCGATTTTAACCTTCGAATCGGTAAAATATTAAAGCCCCAAGGTGTTTTTTGTGTCCAATATGTCAGCCCCTCGATTTGGGCATGGCGAGAAGGTCGCATTCATCACATCAAAGCAGCGACAGACTTGGTGCTGTGCTTGTTTCCGTTTGAACTGGGTGTTTATCAAAAATATGCCCATCCTGCCATCTGCGTTGGACATCCACTTTTAAATAAACTTCACGCCCATCAGGATAGCCCAAAGGTGCGTTTGGAAAATTTTATTCACCAATATCATAATCACCATCATGGTGTAACAACACTCATAAAAGCAAGTCATATTATTTGTCTGATGGCAGGTTCACGCACCTCTGAAATCCGAGCCATGTTACCGCTATTATTAACAAGTGCACAAAACATTCATCAGCAAATACAAACCGTGCAGTTTGTGCTGCCAGTCGTGAGTGCCGAACATGCACGATTGGTGCATGAAATTTTGCACGCTCATCATGCCAATTTGGTCAACTGCATACATATTTTGGATAATCACAATCAATCTCAACAACAAAACCAGCCTGCAATCAGTCATGCCTGTATGACCATCAGTGATGTGGTGCTTTTGGCATCAGGTACAGCAACGCTAGAATGCTTATTGCTTGAGCGTCCTATGGTTGTCGTCTATCAAGTCAATCCACTTACTTTTATGATTGCCAAGCATTTGGTTAAAATTCCTTATGTGTCATTGCCCAATATCTTAGCCAAGCAGTATCTTGGTCATCCAATCGTACCTGAACTACTACAATCTGACGCCACCGCCGAAAAAGTCAGCACCAAAGCACTAGAGATTATTCACCACCCAAACAAACAAACCAAACAGCTTAGCGAAATTTCAGCGTGGCTACGCAGCCAAATACGCCAAAACTCTGCCAAAGCCGTGTTGGATCATTATTTCATGAGTACTAAAACATAATATGACACACACCATATCACCAAAGCTTATGCATGATTGTACCATCTTCACCAAACCCAATGCGGTTTTATCAAGTCATGCCCCAATCATCGGTGTCGACGAGGTTGGACGGGGCGCTTTATTTGGCAATATGACTGTCGGTGCGGTTGTCTTGCCCAATGAACTCAGCGGCCGCTTTGATGAGATAGATTTAACCAATACAAAAATTTCTTTATTAAATGACAGTAAAAAGCTGAGCGAAAAACGGCGAGAACAACTGTTTGACATCATCACAGATTTGGCACTTGATTATGCGATTGTTGATGTACCAAGGGCGATTATTGATCAGATTAATATTCATCAAGCAACGATGCTTGGGATGAAAATTGCCATTGAGACAATTATTATTAAGAATAATTTAAATGACAAAAATACAACTATTTTGGTAGATGGCAATCAGCTGCCCTCAATGGATGGCGGCTTGGGCGAACACTTTCATCAGATTTATGCCATGATCAAAGGAGATGCCACTCATAGCAGTATTGCTTGTGCCAGCATACTGGCTAAAGTGCATCGTGATCGTTTGATGATTCAGTATGCCAAATCTTATCCTGAATATCTGCTTGATAAACATAAAGGCTATCTGACCGCCAAACATAAAGCCGCCATCTTAGAATATGGTATTTTACCTGAGCATCGGCGTAGCTTTTCACCAATTCGTGAGTTATACAGTCAAGGATTTATTCATCCAAATTATTGGCATTCACAGTCATAGAGGCAGTCAAGCACATACCAGCTCAGTGACTGCCAATTAAGTAAGACAAATATTACCTGCTTTTTATCGTTTTTTCTCAGCACGCTTAAACCGCTGAATGCGTTTTTTCTCACGCATCAGCTTGGCTTTGTTTTTAACGACAGGATTTTTCTTGCCTTCGTATGGGTTGGTATTTTGCTTAAATTCTACCTGCAGTGGCGTCCCTTCGAGTTTATAGACATTGCGAAAAACATTTTCAAGATAACGCTGATAGCTCTTTGGCAGACTGCTTGTTTGGTTGCCCTGAATGACGATGACAGGAGGATTATGGCCACCCAAATGTGCATATCTTAGCTTAATTCTGCGACCGCCCACCATCGGCGGTGGATGGCTGGCAACAGCATCTTCTAAAATTCGTGTCAGCTGATTGGTTGAAACCTTAAACATTGATGCTTCATAGGCTTTGTGGATAGAAGGATAAAGTTTACCCACACCATTACCATATAAAGCAGAAATTAAATGAATTTTTACCCAAGGCACAAAATTAAAACGGCGGTCAATTTCAATTTTGACAGAGTCTTTTTGGTCTTGGCTTAAGCCGTCCCATTTATTGATTGCCACAACAATGGCACGCCCTGCGTCTAGTGCATATCCAAGCATATGTAAATCTTGATCAACAATACCTTCTTTGGCATCAATGACCACCACCACGACATTGGCATCTTTGATGGCTTGTAGCGTCTTGACGACAGAAAATTTTTCTACTTTCTCATCAATGCGACCACGGCGACGCACGCCTGCCGTATCGATCAGGACATAGCTACGCCCTTCTCGCTCAAAAGGAATATAAATACTATCACGCGTTGTGCCTGGCATATCAAAGACCACCACACGATCTTCGCCCAGCAAGCGATTGACTAAGGTTGATTTACCGACATTGGGGCGACCAATGATGGCAAGCTTCAAGGCTTTGCCGTCAAGCTCATCTTCGGGCACATCTTCGGGCATATCTGCCGTCAAAGACTCAAGCAAATTGGTAACGCCTCTACCATGACTGGCTGCAGTAGCGTACGGTTCACCAAAACCTAAAGCAAAAAACTCTGCATATGCCGCTTCATGAACGCCATCCATCTTATTTGCCACTAAAAATACAGGCTTACCCAAGGTATGTAAAAAATGTGCAATCTCACTATCTGCACCAATCAATCCTGCACGAGCATCTACGACAAAAACAACAATATCCGCTTCATGAATCGCCGTATATGACTGAGTCGCCATGTAATCATCAATATTGCCCGAACCATCATCCATCTCACCGATACCTCCAGTGTCAACGACAATGAATGACTTGTTTTCAAAATGTGCATCACCATACTGACGATCACGGGTCAGACCCGCCAAATCCGCCACCAATGCTTGACGACTCTTAGTTAACTGATTAAATAAAGTCGATTTACCGACATTAGGGCGACCAATCAAGGCGACCACAGGTTTTATACTCATGTTTTACTCTTAATATCGTTAAAATTGAATCTGTAGCAATGAGGATTTGGGTGATCATGCATCAATCATCATTAAACCAAAACAGCAAAGCCTTTGCCACTGATATCATGACAAAGGATATTGATTTTATTGATTATTTAAAATTGCCAAACAGTCACAACGCCATCTGCGGATTGGGCATATAAGCGATGATTGATCACAGTTAAGTTGGTCAAAGCACCTTTGGTATTGACTCGGCTGACAATTTGACCTTGATGATTTAAAATATGTACCACGCCATCAGCATCCCCAACAGCAATATAAGTGCCGATGGTGACAGGATTGGTCAATCCACGATATTTTAGATCATGATTTTCCCAAAGCTTCTCGCCAGTCAGTCGGTTAAAGGCAACCACATCACCATCGGTGCTGCTACCGATGACAGCATCAGCCAAAGTGGCCAGCTTTTTGGTACTAGATAGCTCACTGACAAACATGGTACGCCCTGTTGTCATATCAAACCCAGTTAATTGCCCGCTGTAGCTGGCAGCGTACAGATAATGATCTACGACGGTCGGTGTACCATCAACATCACGCAGCTGATCAATTTCTCCAGAACCCATCGCCAATCCCACACGGCGATTCCACACTGGTGCACCCGTCATAGTATCTAGTGCATGAATACGCCCATCAGCACCACCAATCAATACCGTGCGAGCATCAAGTGCCAAAGGCTTTGCCATACCACGCACACTGGTATTTGGTACCTGAGTGGCATACTGCCAAACTGTCGCACCACTATTAATATCCAATCCAAAAATCGTGCCACTGTTCGTGATGACAATCACTTTATCACCACTAATCAATGCTGGTGTCAAACTAGAAGAAGCCAATTCTACCGCCCAGCGTGGTGCACCTGTGCGGGCATCTAATGCAATTAATTTCCCTGAACGCGTGCCAATGACCGCCACGCTGCCTTGATCATCAATACCGACACCACCAGTAATCACATCTTCAGCATTATATTGCCAAGCAATCAATTCACCCATGTAACCACTGACGATACCGCTGCGACTTGCTGCAATCATACCATCTGCCAACGGTGCGATTTGTAAATCAATAACATCCTTTCTTAAGTTGGCATTACGGCGACTAAAGCCAGATCGACCTTGATCCAAACGGGTACTTGATACCTGTGTCAATACAGCAACTGGCGTCTGAATATTAACCAATTTGGCAGGTTTGCGTTCGGTTGGCTTGATGGCTTTGGTACCACAACCTACCATAGTTACCGCCAAAGCTGCAACCAATGCGGTATTGATAAAGCGCTGATACATAAAAATATCCTTACTTTGCTATTTTTAATTAAGTTTATTTGACCATGATTAACGAATCTTTTGTAAGCACTAATTGCCAGTATGTGGGTTTTGTGTGTCTGCCACTGCTGAATCATGCTCAATCATCTCAAACATCTCGCCACCTTCAATGACTGGCTGAGTATTTGGTATCGATACCACTGATGGCATAGGTTCGATTGGTTCAACATTCACCCCAAGTGACTGCAATTTTAAAGCCAATACCGCACGGTTTTCTTGACGCTCACGCAGCGCCTCCCATGCATTAGTATAAGCAGATTTGGCATTATCAATTTCATTTTTGGCATGATAAATATCACCCAAAAGCTCTTGGCGTGATGCTTCAAAAGCTGTTGGCATGGCTTCATTGGCAATCGATAACGCACTATTTGTATCACCATTTGCCAACATGGCTCGTGCATGGCGTATTTTGGCTATTGCTATCAAACCGTCATCGTCAAGATTGATTGAAGTGGCTTGACCAAGCGTTGCGACCGCACCGTCAAGATCGTTATTATTGGTCTGGTGGCGCGCCTTGATCATCAGTGCTTGCCAAGCGTAAACAGTGTTATCATGTGCTGCAACAAGTGCATCAATATCGCCAAATAACTGCTTTTCTTCTTCAGCCAATGCCTGCTTAGCCACTTCATCTAATTGTGGATTTAAATAAGCTTGCACCAGTCGCTCATCACGCACCGAGATCGATGTATAAGCATCTGCAGCGACCGTATCTATCTTGGCATAATTTTTTTGATAATACTGCCAACCAAAAAAGACAGCCAATACCAAAAGTACGGCATAAATAATCTTTTCACCATGCAATTTTAAGGCATTTAAAGATTTTTGATCAGTAAAATTATTGTCATTCTTCGGAGTGTCAATCATAATCAAACTCTAATTGAAAATTGCATGCATTATATCACACACAACCATTTTCATGCGGTTTTTATCCATATACATTTTATCGCATAAATCATGCATATTTTATTGTATAAATTGATAATCAATGGGTGCACGGCGTTGTTCACCCGTTGCCATTGTCTTAATGGTGATTTGGTTAGCATTTACCTCATCTTCTGCGATGATGACCGTATAAGCTGCACCTGATTTATCGGCTTTTTTCATTTGTGATTTTAAGCCTGTCGCACTTGCCATTTTGACGCGTAAATTATCCTGACGCAAGCGAAGTGATTCGGCGTACTTTAAGCCATCAATATAATAATCAGGGTGTGCAATCACAAAAACATCACACCAAGATGCTGCTTGATAAGGATTAACGGCATCAATCAATAGCATTAAGCGTTCAAGACCCATAGCAAACCCAACCGCAGGCTCTGACTGCTCAGCTTTGCCTTTGATAATACCCACCAAGCCATCATAACGACCACCGCCGCAGACAGTCGCTTGTGAACCTAATTTATCAGTTACCCATTCAAAAACGGTTTTGTTATAATAATCCAAGCCACGCACCAATTTATCGTTTATCTCAAACGAAATACCCAATGCGGACAAATAATTTTGTACTTTTTCAAAATGAGCCAACGATGCCTCGCCCAAAAACTCACCAAGCTTAGGTGCGTTTTGTAAAATTTGTTGAGTGTTTTCATCTTTGGAATCTAAAATACGCAGTGGATTGGTATTTAAACGGCGTTTTGAATCATCATCCAAAGCCTCTTGGTGTGTTGTCAAATATTCAACCAGTGCTGACTTGTATGCCGCACGCTCATCAGTCTCGCCCAAGGTGTTTAGCTGGAGTGTCACATGCTCACTGATGCCCAGTTTTTGCCACATATGATAAGTCATAGCAATCAACTCAGCATCAGCATCAGGCAACTCAGCGCCAAAATACTCTACGCCCAATTGATGAAATTGGCGATAGCGACCTTTTTGGGGGCGTTCATAACGAAACATCGGACCTAAGTACCATAATTTTGGTGTATCGCCACGAGTTAAGTTATGCTCAACAATTGCCCGTACACATCCTGCAGTACCTTCGGGGCGTAAAGTAAAAGAAGATCTTTCATCGCCCTTATTTCCGCCATGTACAACGCCAAACATTTCTTTTTCAACAATATCTGTCGCTTCACCGACACCTCGTGCAAATAGCTGAGTTTCTTCAACCAAAGGCAAACGGATTTGGCTATAGCCATAGCTATCCATCACCTCAATTAATGTTCGTTCCATTGCACGCCATGCTGGTGTTTGCTCGGGCAGCACATCATTAAAGCCACGGATGGCGGTAATTTTATTCATAAATATTCCTTAATTATATACAATCAATGATTGCTGTTATTAGGTTCATGTAAGTTCAAAATTTTATCAAACTCACCTTTAAATCGGTGGGGGTGATTGACATCAAAGTCGATAATGGTTTTTAAAAATTGTGAAAAATTGGCATTTTTATTCGCCAATTCATTAACCACCGAATAATCCATCATCTCTTTAAATTTGGCAGGTGATAAAATCTTACTTTGTTCCACATTGTGTCTATTAAGCTCAATAATACCAATCCCAAAGCTTTGGCTAAGTTTTTTGAGCGACTCAATAAATTGACCGTCAGGTAGGATTTGTGCCGCCACCAAATAACCTTCATTTGCCCAACTTGAGTTACTGACTGCCTGAAAAAAGCTTTCTTTATAATTACTAAAATTTAGCTCTTTTTTAATCTCAAATGAGTAGATTTTTATTGGCGGCTTATTAAATTTCGTAATAAAATCAAGTACATGGTTTTTTTGGTAATTGGCGTATTCAAAATGCACCGCCACCATATCTGGATACAGCCATTTATCCTCCCCTTTTGCTCCTTTTGGACTGACTTCATGAAAGATGGTTTTTGAATAAGCTTGAAAATATTTATCAAATTTCAAAAAATAAGTCAAGATAGGATGTAACTCTCGCTCACGATATTTTGCTAAGTGATGAGCAATTTGGCTAGAATTATCCGTCACTTCTGACTGTGCTTGTAGTGATTGTTGAGAGTTTAAAATATATTGTTTTGGCTTGGTATTTGGGATTGCTTCAAAAAAATGTTTATTTTGAGAAATCGTTGTGGCAAAAGTCGCTGATGGCGTTTTACCAGAAAATTTATTTTTTTGTACATCAAAAGTATATAACCGATGATGCAGCTTATTTATAAGTATAAAATCCCACAGCTGCGTCGTTGTCATTGGTCGATTGACCATCGTCATCGCATGCACTGCCAAATCTAAAAAGCCCAATTTATCCTGATCGCTCATACATTTAGCCTATGCGAATGATCTCATTTGCCCGTTTATCTTGAATGTCTTTGACTTGAGCACGTACCATCGCCTCAATCTCATCTACCAATTTTTTGGTATCAATCAGATGGCTTTTTGCACCATGTTTATAAACCAAACTATTGGGGCTTGCTCCCACGACACCAATTGTCGCTTCTTTGGCTTCACCTGGCCCATTGACTTTACAGCCGATGACTGACAGATCCAGCGGCTCACGGATATCCTCTAAGCGAGCTTCAAGCTCATTCATCACTTTAATCACATCAAACTCTTGACGGCTGCAGCTTGGGCAAGCAATAAAATTGACGCCATTACTACGAATGCCCAGTGATTTTAGAATGTCAAAGCCAATTTTAATCTCTTCTTCTGGTGCTGCCGCCAAAGAGATACGCATGGTATCGCCAATGCCATCAAGTAGCAAACCACCCAAAGCAATGGCAGATTTGACCGTGCCAGTGCGATATACGCCCGCTTCGGTAACGCCAAGATGCAATGGATTATCAATTTGTGCTGAGATCAGCCGATACGCATCAAGGGTTAAAAATACATTGGAGGCTTTGACTGATATTTTATAATTTTGAAAATTAAGATTTTCTAAAATATCAATGTGGCGTAATGCCGATTCTAGCATTGCCTCACCTGTCGGTTCTCGATATTTTTTTTGTAAATCCTTTTCAAGTGAGCCTGCATTCACACCGATACGAATCGGCACATTATGATGGCGTGCCGCCGCAACCACTTCTTTGACTTTTTGATCATTGCCAATATTACCTGGATTGATACGCAGGCAGTCTGCACCCATATCTGCCACCGCAATGGCGATTTTGTGATCAAAATGAATATCGGCAATAAGTGGAATGGATACGCGTTTTTTTATCTCAGCAAAGGCAGCAACGCTTTCCATCGTTGGTGTCGATACACGCATCAAGTCCGCACCTGCGTCCACGCATCGCTGAATTTGTGCAACTGTTGCATCAACATCACAGGTATTTGTATTTGTCATACTTTGCACGCTGATGGGTGCATCACCGCCGATGGCGACATTGCCAACATGGATTTTTTTGGTGGGTCGGCGTTTAATCGGATTGTGTATTGACATGGTATTACCGTTATTCTTGTTCAATTGACCAAATACATGGCGTGATAATCATCATAAACTATTTATAATCACTTAATAATTTATAATCACTTAATAATTTGTCATAAGACTTTTTGATTTCATCATGTTGAGTGCCTGAAGTTAACGCACGCTCAAGTGCTGATTTGGCGTTATGATACATATCTTCCGTTGGCAGTTTGGCGGCTTCATATTGATGATAATAAATATACGCCATATTTTCGATGGCGATCACACGCCCTTCATAGCCGATGGCTCGGCTGGGTTTATCAAAATAAGTCAATGCACCTGATAAATCCCCCATCTGCACCAAATAAAGCCCATAATCCATATAACTTTGCATATCTTTGGGATTTAGTTCAATCGCTTTTTCAAACAAGCGTTGAGCTTTGGTTTGGTGTGTGGCATCCTCCGAAGCTTGATAAACCTTTGCCAAGGTGCGATAGGCAGGTGCAAACTGCCGATCAGCCGATAAAGCAGCATCCAACTGCTGTTTGGCTTGATCAAGCTGACCCATGTCCAGTAGCGAGATTGCAATTTGGGTTCGGATTTGTGCCAATTGCGGATTATTTTTGGGCGGCGGCGGTGTACTTTGACAGGCACTTAAAACCAGCCCCATCACTATCACCATAGGCCACTTTACTCGGATTTTCATGCAGCGTCCATTCTATCAGGCTTTGACATTATTAGTAAATAGATATATCAATTCATTCATGATGGCTTTGGCGTTTTTGGATACTTTCTTGCCATTTTTTGGCACGGCGTGTACGATCAGCGACCTGACCGACCAGCTGTCCACAAGCAGCATCAATATCATCGCCACGAGTCTGGCGAATTGTACAAACAAATCCTGCTTGGTTTAAAATATGACTAAAAGCATGTATCCGATTATTGCTTGAACGCCCATAAGGTGCGTGCGGAAATGGATTGAACGGAATTAAATTAATTTTGCTCGGCAAATCTTTTAATAAATCAACCAGCTGATGTGCGTGTTCATCAGAATCGTTAACGCCTGCTAGCATAACATATTCGATGGTAATGTGTTTTTTGTGGCGAGGATTTTCATCGTACACATAAGATTTGGCAGCCTTAATAAGATCTTTTAAAGGATATTTTTTATTAATTGGCACAAGTTCATTACGAAGCTCATCATTGGGTGCATGTAAGCTGATGGCAAGCGCCACATCAATATCTTTGGCCAAATCATACATTTTTGGGACAACGCCTGAGGTTGAAAGCGTGACACGGCGTTTGGATAAGCCAAATGCATGATCATCAAGCATGAGTGACATGGCTGCCACCACAGGATTATAGTTTAATAACGGTTCACCCATGCCCATCATGACGACATTGGTCACACGGTTTTCTCGCTCAGTTGGCGGCACATTTTCCATATAAGACTGATTGGCGACCCAAAGCTGTCCGATGATTTCGCTTGGCGTCAAATCTCGCTCAAAACCCTGCTTGCCTGTACTGCAAAACGAACAATCCAACGCACAACCCACTTGCGATGAAATGCATAAAGTCTTACGCCCAAATTGCTTACCATCATCAGCAGGAATCAAGACTGTCTCAACCAACGAACCACCCGCCACCTCAAAGACCCATTTGCGTGTGCCATCTTGGCTAAACTCTTTATATTTCACAGTCGGCGGCACGACACAAGCTACCTCATGTAGCTTATGCTGAAGTTTTTTTGAAATATTTGTCATCTCAAAAAAATCTGTCACACCAAATTGATAAATCCACTTCATCACCTGCGTTGCACGAAACGGCTTTTCGCCCAAAGACACAAAAAACGCCGATAATTCATCTTTTGACATACCTAAAAGATTAACTTTCTTGGCTGCTTGGTCGGACTGCTCAGCGGAGATGATGACAGGAATTTTATTCACGGTACACTCTATACAAGTATTTAATTAAACCCATTATTATACTAAAATTTTGCATCAAAGTCATGCTAATGCACTCAGATACAGATAATAAAAAGCAAACGGATGTTCCATTTGCTTTTTATTCAACACATCATAAAACGGTATCAGTGGGTCAAACCTTGCACACGCTCAACTTGTTTGGCAAAATCTTCTCGGTACTCCAAAAGCTCTTCACATGTGATGGCAAAAACACCACTACCGCCTTTTTTAAAGGTCAGCCAATCAAACTGAATTTCAGGATAAGCTTGGCGTAATGCCCACTCGCTATCACCAACTTCACAGACCAACAAGCCATCTTTGGTCAAATAATCAGGTGCATAGTATAAAATTTGATGTACCAAATCTAAGCCATCTTGACCTGCTGCAAGTGCATGCTCAGGCTCATGCAAAAACTCAGGTGGCAGATCTGCCATCACCGCCGCATCCACATAAGGCGGATTAGTCACAATAAGCTCATACTGATTTTCAGCGGGCAGTTTGGCAAATAAATTTGATTCAAGTAGATTGACTTGATGAGCAAGCTCATGATGCTCAACATTTGTCCATGCCACTTCTAGGGCATCTTTATCAATATCTGTGGCAT